>RCNJ01000319.1_pt1 | contig 62094 bp, 52 predicted proteins | sample 2041171 | NCBI WGS metagenome assembly RCNJ01 (sample SAMN09708213, study PRJNA481090) | feces metagenome | biome: feces | host: Pygoscelis adeliae | place: Antarctica: Rookery Lake | collected 2010-03-01 | reverse complement strand
CAGCGACCCAAGGGTCGTGCTCATGATCCCGCCGCCGATGAGTGCTACGTCAACTGAATCCTGAGAAGAAGTCACGAAGCGATATTAGGTGGGATGTTTGGGTCGAAAGTCCTAGGGCCGGGATCGCTGCTGGTGACTTAGGACACAGTGCCCCTTGGCCTGCTGTTTGCCTTGTCTTTGCACTGGAGTGTTGAGCTATCTCTCGGTATGGCGTATCTCACCTATGTTCGCATTTCGAGACGCGGGCGTTGCCCGGGCAGTAGGCGTGCTGAGAATTCCAGCGAAGAGCCGTCCTATGCTGAATGGGTGAACAAACTTCGTGAACCCGCGCAACAGATGTACCCGAAGATCGAACCATATGAGCACGGCACCCTCGCGGTCGGGGACGGTCACCGGATCTATTACGAGGTATCGGGGAACCCCACGGGTAAACCCGTCGTCTTCCTCCACGGTGGACCGGGCGGAGCCACCTCCCCGGCGCACCGGCGCCTCTTCAACCCCGAGAAGTACCGCATCGTGCTGTTTGACCAGAGGGGTTGCGGCAAGAGCACCCCGCACGCCAGCGCACCCGATGCAGACCTCTCCAGCAACACCACCTGGCACTTGGTGGCGGATATGGAACTCCTGCGCACGAAACTCGGCGTCGAGAAGTGGCAGGTCTTTGGCGGCTCCTGGGGCAGCACCCTCGCGCTGGCCTACGCCCAGGAACACTCTGACCGTGTCACCGAGCTGATTCTGCGGGGCATCTTCACCCTGCGAAAGTCCGAACTCGACTGGTTCTACCAGGAGGGGGCGAGCAACATCTTCCCCGACCGCTGGGCTCCGTACCTCGCGCAGGTTCCTGAAGTTGAACGCGGCGACATCATGAGCGCCTACCACCGCATGCTGACCAACCCTGACCCCGCGGTGCACATTCCGGCAGGTGTGGCATGGACAACCTGGGAGTCCGCCACCGTGTTCCTCCTGGAAGATGACGAGTACATCGCGGAATCAGCCGACCCAGCCTTCGCAACGGCGTTCGCCCGGATCGAAAATCACTTCTTTATGAATCGTGGCTGGCTTGAAGAAGGCCAGTTAATTGCGCAAGCTGATCGACTGGCCGATATCCCTGGGGTCATCGTCCAAGGCCGCTACGACGTCGTCTGTCCGGCACGAACCGCCTGGGACCTGCACCAGGCCTGGCCCAAGTCTGAACTGATCATCGCCGCCGATGCCGGACACGCTTTTGACGAACCAGGCATTCTTGAAGAACTGATCAAAGCGACGGACCGCTTCGCAAACTAGATCGGCCAGCTCGTCTGGTCACGTCACGTACAAGGATTGGAATTTCATGAAGGTTCTGCTGCCCGACTCGCTCGATCTGCAACTCACCACCCCCAACATCAACGCCGTGGGATACGACGAGCGCGCTGACATTCCGCAGGAACATCACGATGCGAAGGTGTTCGTCACGTGGGCCAACTCTCGGTCAAACCTTGCAAGTGCGGCGCAGCACTTGGGCGACCTTGAATTGGTGCAGACCGTCACTGCCGGAACTGACCGGGTGTTTGCCGCGGGGTTCGCACAATCGGTCCGCATCGCATCTGGTAGGTCGCTTCATGACGGTCCGGTTGCGGAACACACGCTCGCACTGACGCTTGCGGCAGTGCGCCGGCTCGACCAACTCGCTGCTGCCCAAGACCGCCAGGAGTGGGACCGCCAGTACATGGCAGCCCAGGCGGACCCGGCAACAGCACAGTTGTACACACTCGACGGCGCTCATGTTGTCATTTGGGGCTTTGGATCAATTGCCGTGCGCCTGGCACCGCTGCTGCAGGGCTTGGGGGCCCGCGTCACCGGAATCGCTAACTCTGCCGGAACGCGCGCGGGGTTTCCCGTTGTTGCGGACCGGGATCGCGCCGCAGCTTTCGCAGATGCCGATGTGTTGATCTCCCTGCTGCCAGCGACTGAAGCAACGAATGAAGTCTTCAACGCCCAGGCCATCGCGACGCTGCCGGACTCAGCGGTGTTCATTAATGTTGGGCGCGGCAGCACCGTAGATGAACCCGCGTTAATTGCCGCACTCGCCTCCGGGCAACTGAGATTTGCTGCTCTGGACGTCATGGAAACTGAGCCGCTGCCCGCGACGTCTGCGCTGTGGACGACACCGAATGTCCTGCTGACCCCCCACGTTGCTGGAGGCAGACCACAGCAGGCATCCCAACTCATTGATCGCAACGTTGCTGCCCTGTTGAATGACGGCGAGATCGTGAACGTGGAGCGCCCTGCTTAACTGCTGCGCAGATTCACTCGCTATTCCCCGGTGAGTGAACAAAAGAGTGCGCAGGCCAGGTCCGTCGATACCTTAGGGTCAGATCGGAAAGCACACGGAGAGACAGGAAGGCTGGAACATTGCGAATGCCGCACTGGCTCACGGCTTTTTCAGCCAAACTCCGGCGCCGTGACGACGAAGTCCGTTTCAGGCGTTGGCTTCCGATCACCGTTTTCGTCCTGATAAGTGTTCTCGGAGCAGGCACATTTGCGGTGACGACGGCGCGCACTGACCTCAGTTTGGGCCCGCACCGGGCCCACTACGCGATGACGACGTCTGAACAGGTGGTTGTCGACCTAGGTCCGCTGGGCACAGTGGAACTGGAGTCGCCCCTGCCTTTGGGATTGGGCCTGGACGTACAGGTCGAGGAAATCCCCGATGACGTTCGGGGCCTGGGGCACATCGACACCTTTGAGGCGCTCAGCAGTGACCTCAGCGCGTACATGCAGTTCTTCTCCGGTCCGCAGGCAACGATTACCGACGTCGGCTGGGGGCTGGCACGCGATGCCGGCAAACGGTTCGCTGCCGCGCTTCTCGTTATTGGTCTAGTCGGTTGGGGCGGGCACCTGCTGCTTGGCAGTGCCCGACGGGTTGAACTCGCGAGAATAATCCGGCCTTACACACCTGCTGTGGCCGGTGGCCTCGCTCTCGTCCTGGTCGTCAGCGCTGTGGCAACCAGTGGAACGAACCGTCCCGATATTGAGAAAGGACGCCCCACAACTGCCGTATTCCAGGGCACCCCGCTTGAGGGGGCTCGGATCACTGGTCGGCTTGCGGGCGTGATCGACACTTACGGCGGAATGCTCGTCGAAGCTTATGACGACAACGAGGACTTTTACGCGGCCGCGGCAGACAACCTGGAAGTTTCCTGGCAGAACCGACAGACGAGTCTGAACTCGGAGCAGGAGCGTCTCAGCCCGGTGCTAGTGGACCGGAACAATCCGTTCTTGATGGGCCCAGCTGAGGGGGCAGACGCTGAGGAACAGGAGGCGTCGGCAGACGACGTGGAACCAATTACGATCCTGCTCGTCTCGGATCTGCACTGCAATATTGGCATGACTCCGGTGATGAAAAAGGCCGCAGAACTAGCCGGCGCCGATGTCATCCTCAACGGTGGCGATACCACGATGAACGGCTCCACCGTGGAGCAGTTCTGCGTGACGAGCATTGCCAAAGCTGCTCCATCTGGAGTGCCCTTTGTCTCGGTTACTGGTAACCACGACAGTATAGAAACGGCACAAGACATGGCAGATTCGGGAATGATTGTGCTGAACGGCTCGGTTCAGGAAATCGCAGGGATTCGGATGCTGGGCGTTGCCGATCCGAATGAGACTCGGCTGGGTGCAGGTACTCAGACAGCAGGGCAGGAAACTGCTCGGGAAGCTGCGCTGCGCGTGGCTGACTTGGCATGTGAATCATCGGAGCCAATCGACGTGCTCCTGCTTCACACCCCATATGTGGGTAACCCCGCAATGGAAGCTGGTTGCGTCAATGTGCAACTGTCAGGACATAAGCACCGGCGTATGGGGCCAGAGCACATCGGCTCCGGCGTCCGATACGTGAACTCCACTACCGCAGGCGCAGTCGACGGGGAACTCACCGTTGGGCCGCTAAAAGGCCTCGGTGAAATGACTGTGTTGCACTTTGACCCAGAAGAGCGCGTCATGCTGGATTACCAAGTGATCACCGTTGACTCAACGGGAGCGACCCAAGTTGGAACGCCGATGCGGTTCCCACGACCGCTGCAGAGCGTGAGCCAAGAATGAGACTTTCGACGATCCGCGCTAACCATGCTGCGGGAGGGGATAGCTATCGTTAAGCCCGTGCCCATTGAACTCACACCAGTGGCAGAGGATTATCTCAAGGTCGTCTGGTCGGCCCAGGAGTGGTCTGACGCACCGGTCACCACCAAACTCCTTGCCGAGCGTCTCGGCGTCGGTGCTTCCACCGTGTCAGAAACTGTGCGCCGGCTCAGCGCGCAAGGACTCTTGGATCACGCACCTTATGGTGCTATTTCTCTAACTGAACTGGGGCGCCATCACGCAGTGGCCATGGTGCGGCGGCACCGGCTCATTGAGACTTACCTAGTGGAACGGCTCGGGTACACCTGGGATGAAGTCCATGACGAGGCGGAGGTGCTTGAACACGCAGTCTCAGACCTGATGGTGGAACGGATGGACAAAGCCCTAGGGCATCCAATACGGGACCCCCATGGTGATCCAATTCCGACGCCTGAGGGCAAATTCAGTCCGTCGAATGCACAAACGCTTGCCGATCTTGCTGCAGGAGCTAGCGGCGTCGTGACACGAATTTCCGATGCTGACCCCGACATGCTCCGCTACTTCGCACACGTTGGACTAGGCCTCGACGCGCAGGTTCGGGTGGTAGAACGCCGTGACTATGCCGGCATCATCTCTATTCTTTGGTCCACCGCAGCGGCGCAGAATAGCGAAGTCGACCTCGGCCTGCCCGCCGCTCGTGCCGTATGGGTTGAGACAACGGAGTGAAAGACGCCTCTCCGTCGCGGACCAGCAACAACGCGGGATTGCGGGCAGCCTGGCCAGCGTTGTTGGCTCTGGCCATCGGCGGATTTGCCATTGGAACAACTGAGTTCGCCTCAATGGGCTTGGTGCCACAGATCGCCGCTGACTTCGGCGTCGGGGACCCCGAAGCAGGGTGGGCCGTAACTGCCTACGCCATGGGCGTCGTCGTCGGCGCCCCGACGCTGACGGTGGCGGCGGCCCGGCTCAATCGAAAGCGAACGCTGCTGTTGCTCATGGGCATGTTCGTTGTCGGGCACGTGTTCTCCGTACTAGCGAACAGCCTCGATCTGCTGGTGCTCGCTCGATTCGTCGCAGGGCTACCCCACGGTGCCTTCTTTGGCGTGGGCGCAGTGGTGGGCGCGGCAATAGCAGGGCCGGGTAACCGGGCCAAAGCCATCGGGGCGATGATGGCCGGCCTGACCGTGGCGAATATGGTCGGCGTGCCATTTTCCGCACGGGTAGGCCAACTGTTCGGATGGCGGGCTATGTTCGTCATTGTGGGTGTGCTGGGAATCGTCACCCTCATCGCGATCTGGCGCATGGTGCCCCGCCATATTGAAGCGCCGAGTAATGGCATTCGCACCGAACTGCGCGCACTGCGAAATGGACCCCTATGGATCGGATTCCTTGCCGGAGGCATCGGGTTTGGTGGGCTCTTCGCGGTATACACCTACGTCGGTGGGCTGGTCACCGACGTCGGAAAAATGCCGGAGAGCGCTGTCCCGTTGGTGATGGGACTGTTCGGCGCCGGAATGACGATTGGCATTCTCATCGGTGGCAGGTTGACTGATAACGGTGTACTCCGAACCGTGTTCCTTGGCCTCATCTCAACGATTTTGACCCTTGTGCTGCTTGGGCTGACCGGACACAATTCGGTAGCCCTGGTGATCTGGATGTTTGGACTTGGCGTCACCTCACAGATTTTGGGCCTGTCGCTGCAGGCCCGGTTAATGGATTTATCGCCGGCGGCACCTGCTCTTGGTGCGGCCTTGTGCCATTCAGCGTTGAACCTGGGCAATGCGGAGGGTGCGTTCCTCGGCGGGCGCGTCATCGCCGCCGGCTGGGGTTATCTCGGCACGGCCTGGGCTGGCGCGCTCCTCACCGTTGTGGGCATGGTGATCCTGTTGGTCGCAGGTAGACAGCGAATCGACCGACCTGATGTCCGCAAGCGTGTGCAAGACGCCCTGGCGGCGCAGACACGGTAAATTGTTGGTGCACCCCGCGTGGGAACGTCGTGATTTTCGCGTTCGTGTGGGCTCAAGGGAAGAGGACAACAGATGCTCGACGCAGAAGAATCGTTAGAGCTTGCTGAGCCCCGGCTCAGCACCGTCGCATTCAGTTGGTGGGTCATCGTCTGCGGCGTCATTGGGTTCATCGGATCATTTGCGCTCACCCTTGAGAGCTTCCTGCGGTTGTCTGAGCCTGACCGAACTGCGTCATGCGATCTGAACGTCTTTGTCACCTGCGGCCCGTCAATGGACTCGGCTATGGGCTCGTTCTTTGGCTTCCCGAACCCCGTGCTGGGCGTTGCCGTATTCCCCGTAGTGATTGCACTGGGCGCGATGCTGCTGATCACCCGCTTCGACGCACCACGGTGGTTCTGGCAGGCGTTTGTGGCAGGAACCAGCCTGGGCATGGTCTTTGTTGTATCGATGATTTTCACCAGCCTGCACGATCTGCGTAGCTTGTGCCCGTACTGCATGGTCGTGTGGGCCGCAATGATCCCGCTGTTTGCCTACGTCCTTGCTTACGCCCGGCAGGAAGGGGCACTCGGACAAGGCGGCGGGCCCCGTTCCTGGCTGGTGCGGAACCGGAGCGTAGTGACCATCGGAATCTTCGTGGTTCTCATTGGCTGGGTGTTCGTCGTGTTGGGACCAGAAATTCTCAAGTCCATCTAAGTGCGGCGCACCGCCGGACAGGTTGACCACGCCCATGCCCAGGACGGCTAAACTCACCTTGTGACTGACCAGAACTCCTCCTCAAAGCCCCAGGCCGCAACATCAGCAACCACGCAGGCACCGCCGGCGCGGCCCGCTGATGAACCCGCGTTTCGGTATACACCGGAACTAGCGGAGCAGATCGAACTCGCCTGGCAGGACCGCTGGGAGGACCGCGGCACGTTCTTCGCAGCCAACCCGAGCGGAAACTTAACCGACGCTGCGGGAAACCATGCTGACCCGCAGTCGCCAAGTTTCTTTGTGATGGACATGTTCCCGTACCCCTCCGGAGCCGGACTACACGTGGGGCACCCACTTGGTTACATCGCCACGGACGTCGTCGGGCGTTTTCGCCGTATGCGCGGCGACAACGTTTTGCACGCCTTGGGCTTCGATGCTTTTGGACTCCCCGCTGAGCAGTTCGCGGTGCAGACCGGACAGCACCCGCGGGTCACCACAGAGCAGAACATTTCGAATATGCAGCGGCAGTTGCGCCGGCTCGGTCTGGCCCATGACTCCCGACGCTCCTTTGCCACCACTGATTCGGGCTATGTGCGCTGGACGCAGTGGATCTTCCTGCAAATTTTTAACTCTTGGTACGACACCGAAGCACCCCGCCCGGATGGTGGAGTAGGCCGCGCCCGCCCGATTGCGGAACTCGAAGCAGAGCTCGCGTCCGGTGCCCGCACGACACCAGAGGGAGCGCCGTGGTCCGAACTCGACGCCGTGGCACGTCGCAGCGTCCTCGACAGTTACCGGCTCGCCTATGTCTCGAAAGCCCCGGTGAACTGGTGCCCAGGGCTGGGCACGGTGCTCGCAAACGAAGAAGTCACCGCCGATGGGCGCTCCGAGCGAGGTAACTTCCCGGTTTTCCAGCGCAGCTTGCGGCAGTGGAACATGCGGATTACCGCCTACTCGGACCGCTTAGCGGACGACCTCGACCTCATCGACTGGCCGGAGAAGGTCAAGTCGATGCAGCGCAACTGGATTGGTCGCTCCGAGGGTGCGCACGTCACGTTCACAGTGCCTGATGGCAGTTCGCAGGCAGGGACCGGCATTGAAGTGTTCACGACTCGCCCGGACACCCTGTTTGGTGCCACCTTTATGGTGGTTGCGCCAGAGCACGATCTGCTCGGTCAGCAGGCACAGCATGTGCCTGCGCAGTGGCCCGCAGGGACGAAGGACGCTTGGACCGGTGGCTTTGCTACGCCGGTTGAGGCCGTTGCTGCGTATCAGCGGGAAGCCGGTGCCAAGACTGCGGTTGAGCGTCAGGCGGATGCGAAGAAAAAATCTGGTGTCTTTACCGGGTTCTTCGCCACCAATCCGGTCACTGGCACTGATGTACCAGTGTTTACCGCAGATTACGTGCTGATGGGGTACGGAACCGGCGCCATCATGGCAGTGCCAGGCGGAGACGAACGAGACTTCGCTTTTGCGGAGGCCTTCGATCTTCCGATCATCTACACCGTTGCTGGCGACGACGAGGTGCACGCCGCCCGCACCGGCGACGGACAGATCATCAACTCGGCCAACGCTTCCCTTGACCTCAACGGTTTGGACGTCGCCACGGCGAACGCCAACACAATCACCTGGCTGGAACAGCAGGACGCTGGAAAAGGCGTCACCACCTACCGGTTGCGGGATTGGCTGTTCAGCAGGCAACGCTACTGGGGCGAGCCGTTCCCCATTGTTTACGATGAGCACGACCAGCCCATTGCCTTGCCTGATTCGGTGCTGCCCGTTGACCTGCCCGATGTGCCGGACTATGCCCCGCGTACCTTTGCGCACGATGACGTCGAATCTGCTCCGGAGCCGCCGTTGGGCCGCAATGAGGACTGGGTGAACGTCACCCTGGACCTGGGAGAGGGCCCGAAGCAATACCGTCGGGACACCAACACCATGCCGAACTGGGCTGGGTCCTGCTGGTACTACTTGCGTTATTTGGACCCAGACAACGCCGATGCTGCGGTTGCCACAGATCTGGAAAAGTACTGGATCGGACCCGAGCACAACTCCACCGTGGGCGCTGCCGGCGGGGTAGACCTCTACGTCGGTGGAGTCGAGCACGCAGTTCTGCACCTGCTCTACGCCCGGTTCTGGCACAAAGCACTTCTTGACTTGGGCCATGTCACGGGAATTGAACCGTTCCATAAACTTTTCAACCAGGGCTATATTCAGGCGTACGCGTTTACGGACGCGCGCGGGGCTTATGTTTCAGCCGAAGACGTTGAGGAACGGCCCGGCGAGAACGGCGAGAGCCTGTTCTTCTATAACGGAGAGCCCGTCACCCGTGAGTACGGCAAAATGGGTAAGTCCCTGAAGAACGTCGTGACACCAGACGACATGTACGCCGAATACGGCGCGGACACCTTCCGGGTGTACGAGATGTCGATGGGCCCCTTGGACGTATCGCGTCCGTGGGACACCCGCGCAGTGGTGGGGTCACAACGGTTCCTGCAACGGCTATGGCGCAACGTGGTTAATGAAGAAACTGGGGAACTCACCGTCGGTGAGGATGCTCCAGATTTGGCGACGCTGCGGTTGTTGCACCGCACGATCGACGAGGTGCGGGTTGAGATGGAGAACATGCGTGCCAACACCGCCATCGCTAAACTCACGTCATTAAATAACCACTTGACGGGCTTGGCGCAGGTGCCACGGGTGGCAGCTGAAGCCGTTGTGTTGATGACCGCTCCGATTGCACCGCACATCACCGAAGAGCTGTGGAACCGCCTAGGTCATGCAGATTCGCTGACCTATGAACCATTCCCGGTGGCTGATCCGCAGTACCTAGTCGAGGACTCTGTGACGTGCATTGTGCAGATCAAGGGCAAGGTGCGCGCCAAACTCGACGTGTCACCGAACATCAGCGAGGCAGACCTAGAAGCCGCTGCATTGGCTGATCCAGCGGTTCAGCGCTCACTTGATGGTCGTCCGATTCGCAAAATCATTGTGAAGGCCCCCAAACTCGTCAGCCTCGTGGTGTGAACCGCAGGCAGCAAGCCTCCGATCGCGTTCACACCCATGTGTTCTGCTGAGTTGGGCCGGTCGCCGGTTTCCTCGTCTGTGCGGGTGGTGACCGACTCCACCGCATCTTTGCCAGCTGAGTTAACGGCGCAGTTCGGGATTGAGGTTGTGCCGCTGCACGTGGTGATTGACGGGCAGTCTTTCCTTGAGGGGGTGGACTGCACACCGCAGCAGATTGCGATGGCGCTGTCAGCAGGGGCGGACGTGTCGACGTCGCAGCCCACACCGGCTCAGTTCACTGAGGTTTTCACTCGGTTGGTTGCGCAGGGCGCGCACGAAATTGTGTCGGTGCATCTGTCCGGGAAACTGTCCGGCACTGCGGCAACAGCGCGGGCTGCCGCCGAGCAGGTGCACGTTCCGGTGCACGTTGTTGATTCGGCCACCGCCGCGATGGGGTTGGGATTTTCGGCGCTGAGCGCCGCCCGTTCCGTTGCGAGCGAGACACCGTCGCAGCAGCGCACGGGGGAGCAAGTGGCGCAAGTTGCGGCACAGACGGCGGCCTCCGCTCGCGCAGTGTTCCTGGTGGAGTCGTTGGACCATCTGCGTCGGGGCGGTCGCTTGGGCAGGGCTGCCAGCGCTGTGGGAACAATGCTTGGATTACGCCCGCTGCTGACCCTCGAAGACGGCGAAATCGTGGTGTTGCAGAAGGTTCGCACTCGTCACCTCGCTATTGATCGGCTGGTGGAACTTGTCACTGCTGAGGCCGAGTCGCGGTCTCGCCCGCTTATTGCAGTGCATCACGACGGTTCGGGGCAGGACGCCGCTGATCTACGTGCCAAGATTTCGCAGGCAACGAGACTCGACGTCGTGGTGAGTCCGCTGAGTGCAGTGTTGGCAGCACACGTGGGGCCGGGGCTACTAGCGGTTGTCGTGGCGGAATCACTTTAGAAAAATCGTCGGGGCCGTTCCTGACACTCTGACCACACGACCTGCTAAAACCCGTTCTGTTCACAGGATGGGTCCCTCTTCTTTGACGACCCTCGCGCAGCGGGCAATCTTGTGCACGTGTCCGAACCTTCCCTGCCCCGCACGACGTCGCAGTCCGACGACGTCGCCGCCCTCAGAACGCGTCTAGGAATCACAGCTTCGGTTGGTGACGGTAAACCTGGGCAGCATGCCGACTCAGACCGACCAGATCAGGGCGAGCGCCCAGGCGGTCAGCGGTGGCGAATGGGATGGCGAGCGGCTGTTGCCGGCACCGTAGCGCTGCTCCTCGTTGCAGGCGTGCTTATCGTCCGAATCCAGAGCCGCGGCCCAAGCGAAGTGGTTTCACTATCCGACTTCGACATGACAATGACGAGCGCAGGTGAAGGTGAAGGTGATGACCCCAAACTGCAGCAGTCGCAAACATCATCTTTGGCAACCGACGACACCGCTGCCACGGAGGACTCCGCTCTCACGTTGGTGCATGTTGCAGGTGCAGTGCAGCAACCGGGAATCGTGCGACTCCCCAGTGATTCCCGCGTCTATGAGGCAATTGATGAGGCCGGTGGCGCGGTTAAAGACGCTGATCTGACCCAGGTCAACTTGGCACGAGCCATCACCGATGGTGAGCAGTTGATCGTGCCGCATAAAGGCGAGAGCATCCCAACTCACGAAGCACCTGGCCTCGCGTCATCCAGTGGCCCCGCGTCATCCGGTAGCGCTACGTCAGGGGATGGTGCCCCTGGCTCGTCGCTGCTGGAGATCAATGCTGCAGCGGCTGCAGACTTTGAGCGTTTGCCGGGTATCGGCCCGGTTTTGGCCGAGCGAATTGTGAGCCATCGCGACTTGAAGGGAGGTTTTGGTTCCGTTGATGAGTTGGCGGAGGTCTCCGGAATCGGCCCCTCGATCATGGGACAGATTCGTGACCTGGTCCGCGTGTGAATCAGGTTGTCGATTTTCGGTTGCTTCCGGCCGCTGGAGCGGCGTGGGCTCTGGTCTTTGTTTTGGTGGGCCGCGTACCAGTCGTCGCCGTGCGTGCAGGCCTCGTGGCAGCGTCGCTGTTCGTGATCGTTGTGCTGTCGGCATTGTTCAGGTGGCGCCGACTGCGTCTGGGCGATGACGAGGTCGAATTCGGCACGCTATCGATGTGGCTTTGGCGGGCTCACGGCCAAGTGGCATTCGTACTCCTGGTGTTGGCGGTGCTCTCCGGCATAACGGGAGCACATTTGCACGCCGCATCCAGCGTGGTCTTGGATCGCAGCCAGGGGACGGGAGACCAGGTTGAGGTTCTGGCTCGAGTCACTGGTGACCCAAGGCTGGTCAGTTCCTGGGGTGGCAAGCCAACGTACTTGGTCACGCTGACCACCCTGAGCGTTCGTAGCAGTGCGCAGGACCAAGAACAGCAGGCGCAGGCTCATCTAGTGCTGTTTGCCGACGCCAGTTGGCAGCCGGTGCGGTACGGGGCAACAATTCGAACCCGAGCCAAGGTGGTGCGGTCTGCAGATATTGGGGCTCGGGAGCGGTTCCGACTAGTCCAACCGGAGGCGCCAATTTTGGTGGCACCCCCGAATGCCCTGTTCAGCCCTTTTCGCAATGCTCGAGCTGGTCTGGTGCAAGCTTCGGAGCACCTACCGGAGCAAGCACGTGGACTAGTTCCAGGTGTTGGCGTCGGGGACCGTTCCCACCTCAGCGCCGACTTAGCCACGGCGATGCGGGTCACCGGCCTGACCCACATCACAGCCGTTTCTGGAAGTCACTTCGCTATCGTGGCCGCAGCAGTATTGGCCGTGACCTCGCTGCTGAGGTTACCTCGGCCGGCACGGGTGGTGTTGTCCGCAATGGCGATGGCTGGCTTCGTGCTCCTGGTCAGACCAGAGCCCAGCGTGGTGCGTGCGGCGCTCATGGGAAGCTTTGCACTTGCCGGAATGAGCATGGGCCGGCCCGCTCGGGCACTGACTGCGCTAGCCGCCGCGGTAATCGCCCTCCTCCTAGCTGACCCATGGTTAGCAAGAAGCTATGGTTTCATTCTGTCCGTGTGCGCAACAGCCGGTCTGGTGCTGTGGGCTGGGCCCATGACCAGATTCCTTAGTCGGTGGCTCCCACAATGGTTGGCCCTGATCATCGCAGTGCCAGCAGTTGCCCAAGCCGTTTGTGGACCAGTAGTCATTTTGCTGGAACCGAACTTTGCGACTTACGCCATTCCAGCTAATGTGCTTGCCACTCCGGCGCTTGCACCAGCGGCTCTGTGCAGTGTGTTGGCAGCCCTGCTGTCCACCTGGTGGCCTGCCGGCGCAGCAGCGCTTGCCACCTGTTCGGGCTGGGCGTCATCCTGGATCGCATGGGTGGCGACGTTCTTCGCCAACCTCCCTGGTGCATACCCGCAATGGCCCGCCGGTGGCAGGGGAGCGGTGCTGCTGGCCATGGCCAGTGCCGCACTTGTCCTCATCGTGTTGGCCACCCCCTATGTTCGGCATGCGGTGTTGAGCGCCGTTCAAGCCCGAACGCGTCCTTGGTTGCGGTCGGGCTCGTCGTTCGGCGGCCAGTCGTGGGATTCTTAAGCCATGGCTGCACGCGCATCATCCCGTCCGAGTACTCCGTCGCGTTCCACAACCTGGGATGCCGTGGAACTTGCCCCAGTTGTGCTGGTTCGAGGCGCGGAGGGTTTGCTAATTGAGCGTGCAGTGCATCGACTGCAGCGGTTGGCGCGGGCGGCGGACCCTGAAGTCGAATTCAGTGAACTTGAAGCCGCAACATACTCCGGCGGCATGCTGCAGGTGGCCACGAGTCCGTCCCTTTTCGCGGAGACCAGCCTCGTTGTTGTGCGGGGTGCGGAAGCCACCACCGACGAGTTGATTGCGGATATTCTCGCGTACCTCCCCGCGCCCGATGCAGACGCCATCGTCATTATCGAACACCGGGGTGGTCAACGCGGCAAGAAAATGCTTGATGCCATTGCCGCCAGCGGTGCGCCAGTGGCGGTGTGTGAAGCCATTAAGAAAGACAGTGACAAAGCGGCCTTTGCCGCCGCAGAATTCCGCACGCACAAGCGCCGTGCCGATGCCGGGGCGGTGCGCGCCCTTGTCGAAGCGGTGGGCAGCGACCTGAGGGAACTGGCTGCCGCATGTGCGCAGTTGTGCTCTGACACCACCGGAACGATTAACGAAGCCGTAGTGACCAAGTACTACGGAGGCCGGGTTGAAGCCACCGGCTTCCGTGTGGCTGACGCCGCCGTCGCGGGACAGCAGGCACAGGCCGTCGCACTGGTGCGCCATGCTCTGGCCACGGGACTTGACCCAGTTCCGATTGTCGCGGTGCTCGCGATGAAGCTGCGCACCCTGGCAAAGGTGGCCGCTATGCGCGGTCGCGGCTCTCTCAACGCTCGCGATCTCGGTTTGGCACCGTGGCAGGTGGACCGGGCTCGTAAGGATCTGCAGAACTGGACGCCCGAAGGGCTGGCAACCGCAATTACGGCAGTGGCCGACGCTGACGCTGAGGTGAAGGGCGGTGGGCGAGATCCACTGTTCGCGGTAGAGCGAGCGGTGTTGCGGATCTGCGCCGCGGCGCAGAAGTAGTCTGGTCAGAGCGCGAAACTGCCACTTTTCTGCATAAAAAAGGCGCCACCCGCAGTGGGTGGCGCCTTTCTAATTCTGGTGGTCTGTCAGATCTTGTTGACAGACCGTGCCAGAGCTGACTTGCGGTTCGCAGCCTGGTTGGAGTGCAGAACACCCTTTGAGACGGCTTTGTCGAGCTTTGTCGTTGCGACGACGAGGGCTGCTTGAGCAGCGTCCTTGTCACCGGCGGTGACCGCGTCACGGACCCGGCGGCTGTGCGTACGCAGTTGCGACTTCACAGCCTGATTGCGAAGGCGTGCCTTCTCGTTGGTTCCGATGCGCTTGATCTGAGACTTGATGTTTGCCACGTGTGAACTCTCTTTTGTGTTCGCCTTGCGGCGGTCTGACAGGTCGTAGAGGACTACTCCAGCACCGGGACTAGGGGTGGGGAACCCGTGGAGAGGTACTGGACGGGTGCCCGCCGACCTGGGCGGACACGTAAGGAGAAACAGTACCAGCAAACCCGCGCAGGTGGAGCGAACTTTAGCGCTTTTTTAAGACGATTGTTCGCGGAGTCGCTGTCTCATGGAATGATGTCAGCAGCCGAGACGGCACGTATCCAGCCCGCCGCCACACCGCCGGAGTTGTTGCGTAACTTCTGCATCATCGCGCACATTGACCACGGTAAGTCGACTCTGGCCGACCGCATGCTCCAGTTAACCGGCGTCGTCGAGGACCGCGTAATGCGGTCCCAATACCTCGACCGCATGGACATTGAGCGAGAGCGCGGCATCACCATTAAGTCGCAGGCGGTCCGCATGCCATGGACCATGACTGACGATGACGGAACGCGCACTCCCTATGCGTTGAACATGATCGACACCCCCGGGCACGTGGACTTCACCTATGAGGTTTCGCGGTCTCTCGCGGCCTGTGAGGGTGCCGTTTTGCTGGTGGACGCAGCACAGGGGATTGAAGCGCAAACCCTTGCGAACCTTTATCTCGCGATGGAAAACGACATGCGGATCATCCCGGTGTTGAACAAGATTGATCTACCGGCGGCTCAGCCAGAGAAATACGCTGAAGAAATTGCCGGTCTGGTCGGAGTTGATCCTGCTGATGTACTTAAGGTGTCCGGTAAAACAGGAGTCGGCGTCACTGACCTCCTGGACCGCATTGTGCAAGAAGTGCCAGCACCAGTGGGGGATCCGGACGCACCTCCCCGGGCCATGATTTTTGACTCCGTCTATGACACTTACCGCGGTGTAGTCACGTATGTGCGCATGGTGGATGGCAGCTTCAAGCCGCGTGAGCGCGTTGTGATGATGTCGACAAAGACCCAGTACGAATTGCTCGAAATTGGTGTTTCATCGCCTGAACCGCGTGAAACCAAGGGCCTCGGCGTGGGCGAGGTCGGTTATTTGATCACTGGCGTCAAGGACGTGCGTCAGTCCAAGGTGGGTGACACCGTTACCAACTCTGCCAAGCCCGCAGAAATCGCGTTGGACGGCTACGCGGACCCCAAACCAATGGTTTTCTCTGGGTTGTACCCCCTGGATGGTTCGGACTACCCAATTCTGCGGGACGCACTGGACCGCCTGAAGCTCAATGACGCAGCGCTTGTTTACGAGCCCGAGACGTCGGTGGCACTCGGATTCGGGTTCCGGGTGGGCTACCTCGGACTGCTGCACCTTGAGATTGTTCGCGAGCGGTTAGAACGCGAATTTAACATTGACCTCATCTCCACCGCGCCCAACGTGATCTACGACGTCACCTTGGAAGACGGCTCAGTGGTGACTGTGACGAACCCGTCAGAGTTCCCGATGGGTAAAATCCGCGAGGTCCGAGAGCCGATTGTGAAAGCCACCGTGCTGGCGCCATCGGAATTCATTGGCTCGATCATGGAGCTATGTCAGGACCGCCGTGGCGAGTTGGGGGGCATGGACTACCTCTCGGCAGATCGAGTGGAGTTGCGGTACACCCTGCCGCTGGGCGAGATCGTGTTCGACTTCTTCGACCACCTCAAATCTAAAACCCGCGGTTACGCCTCCCTCGACTACGACGTGATTGGCGAGCAAGCTGCGGACCTCGTGAAGGTAGACATCTTGCTGCAGGGCGAGCAGGTTGATGCCTTCAGTGCGATTGTGCACCGCGAGAACGCCTATCCCTACGGCTTGATGATGACCGGGAAGCTCAGGGAACTCATTCCACGTCAGCAGTTCGAGGTGCCAATCCAGGCAGCAATCGGTGCACGGGTTATTGCGCGCGAAACTATTCGCGCGATCCGCAAGGACGTGTTGGCTAAGTGTTACGGCGGTGACATCTCGCGTAAACGCAAACTTCTGGAAAAGCAGAAGGAAGGCAAGAAGCGAATGAAAACAATCGGCCGGGTTGATGTTCCCCAAGAGGCGTTCATCGCAGCGCTGTCCTCATCACAGACCGACACCAAGGACAAGGCAAAGAAGTGAGTCCCGCACTGCCTGAGGGTCGGCCGATGCCGCCCGATGGTGGGCTCGGACGCTGGACTGGAACGACGGATGACCGCCGCGAATTCGGCGTATACATTCATGTGCCGTTCTGCAGGGTCCGGTGCGGTTATTGCGACTTCAACACCTACACCTCCGCCGAACTCGGCGGCGGCGCTAGCCAGGATTCCTTTGCGACGACAGCGATCCGTGAGATCGAGTTCGCACAGACTGTGCTCGAGAACAGTGGACGCCCGACCCGGCAGGCCGAGACGGTCTTCTTCGGCGGCGGCACGCCAACAATTCTGCCGGCTGCTGACTTGGTGCGGATTTTGGACGCGGTGCGCAGTGCGTGGGGCTTAGCCCCGGGCGCAGAAGTCACAACTGAAGCGAACCCGGATTCGGTGGATCTGGAGTATCTGCGCACGCTGGCCGCTGCGGGCTTCACTCGGGTGTCCTTTGGCATGCAGTCCGCAGTTCCGCATGTGCTGGCCACATTGGAGCGCACCCATGACCCTGCTGGCGTCCCTCAGGCAGTTGCTTGGGCGCAGCAAGCGGGTCTTGAAGTGTCCCTTGATCTGATTTACGGCACCCCAGGCGAGTCACTTGCCGACTGGGAACTGTCGCTAGAATCCGCCATCGCCATGGGCATTGATCACATTTCAGCCTATGCGCTCGTCGTTGAGCAGGGCACAAAGATGGCGGCACAAGTGCGTCGTGGTGAGGTGGAGCTCCCGAGTGAGGACGACCAAGCGACTAAGTACGAACGCGCCGATGAGTTGCTTTCACAGGCGGGTTTCGAGTGGTACGAGGTGTCGAACTGGGCGCGTCCTGCACCTGACGGCGGTTCTACAACCGCGCAGTGCCGGCACAACCTCGCGTACTGGCGTGGCCAAGACTGGTGGGGCATCGGTCCAGGGGCGCACTCGTACCTTGCCGGTCCCCTTGAGGCGGTGAGCACAGACGGGAATTCCTCAGATGGATGGGCCGGTGTGCGTTGGTGGAATGTGAAGCATCCTCGGCGCTACGCCGCACTGCTGGAGTCGGGTAACAGCCCTGGAGCCGGGGTCGAGTTCCTGAGCGTGGCTGATGCGAAACTCGAGCGCATTATGTTAGAAATTCGGTTACGCCAGGGAATTTCGCTGGAACTTATCTCAAAAGATGGACGACAAGCGGTCGCAGGTCATGTAGCAGCGGGATTACTTGATGGACCAGCCGCAATCCATGGAACTGCAAAGCTGACGCGGGTTGGCAGGTTGCTGGCTGACCGTGTTGTGCGCGACCTTGCGGATTAGGGCAACGGTTCCAAATTGGCCTGAAAAGTTGCGAACTATTGCGGACCCTGCGACACCCATGGCGGGTAGATACTTGCATTACCTACTCTTATGACGGCATTGTGATGAGTAACACAACTTATTCACAAGTGCTCACCTTTTGGTGGCGCTCCTAACTTTGAGGTGCCAGATGAGCAATCACGATCCCAACCTTCCACCAAACTCGAATGATCCGCACGGCGCGGGAGCCAGCGGTGCGGTGCCACCGCCCCCCAGCCAGCCGCAGCAGGGCCAGCCGGGCCAGCAGCCGCCTTACGGTCAGCCGCAGCAGGGCCAGCCGGGCCAGCAGCCGCCTTACGGTCAGCCGCAACAGCCCCATGGGCGACCGCAGCAGCCATACAGCCAGCCAGGCCAGCGGGCCCCGGGCGGCGACATTGATGTCATGGAGGCGTTCAAGTACGGCTGGAAAAAGTTCACTGCAAACCTTGGCGTTGTGCTCGGCGGTGTTGTTGCCTACATCGTGGCCATCGTCATTATCTTGGTGATTTTCGTTGCAATTCTTGGTGCGGTGGTCAGCACGGGAAGCGGCGCAGCAGCAACACTGGGCTTCCTCGGAACTATGCTGGTTGTCGCCTTCGCCATGGTCTTAGCACTGTTTATGCAAGCGGCTATTATTAACGTCGCTTTGATGATTTCGCGTGGCCGGAAGGTTACCTTTGGGAGTTTTTTCCAGTTGCCCAACATGGGCAAGGTTCTTCTCACCGCACTCATCATCGGAGTTGCTTCTGGGCTCGGTGCATTCGTGTTTGTCGGCCCAATCATCGTGGGATTCTTTGGCCAGTTCGCACTGCTCTACGCGATTGATAAGGGCCTGGACCCGATTGACGCCATCAAGGCCAGCATTGACCTTGTCTTGAAGAACCTCACGCCAACCATTCTGCTATTTGTCGGTTCCTATGTGGTGTACGCCATCGGTGGTGCCGTGTGTGGCCTCGGTTTGGTCGTAGCGGTTCCGGTCGCTGCGCTGGCCACGAGTTACATGTACCTCCGTCTCAAGGGTGAGACTGCCGCCGTTTAAACCCGCTGCTAAATCGCGCAGATTTCTCACCAAATGGTGTCTGGAACCAGTAAGGTTCCAGACACCATTTGTTTTTGCCAATAGCGGTGCTGAGACCCCGAGGAACACCTGTGACTGAACAAGACGGTTGGCTCCCTCAGCCAGGCATTAACCCAGACCCCTCGGTTTCCCATCCTCTGGAGCCGCAACAGGTGCCATACGATCAACCGTTTGGAGTCGGCCAGCCCCCGCCGACGTTCTACAGTCGGCGTAGGTCTCCGGAACAATTTCTGCCATTGACCGCCTCATCCACTGATCCCACCTCCAGTTACTCTGCGCATCTACCCAGAAATGGCACTGACCTTTCCGCTGTTGAAGGTCTTGCGCTCACCTGGCAAAAGGCGCGAGAACACCTGCTGGAATGGCTTGGCTTCACAGTTGTATTGGGCCTTTTATCCTTCGGCGTTGCAATGCTCTTCCTTGGCTTTTTCGTTGAAGAGTCCAGCCCGTTGATCACGCAGGGAACCGAATCGGGAGGGGCATGGCTTTCCGCGCAGGTTCTGTCTGAGGTTTGGGGATTGCTTTGTGGGGCAATGGCAATGCAGGCCGCCTTAGAAATGATGCGGGGTCGACAGGTGTCTTTCCTGGGCTTTTTCCGCATCGTAAATCCACTGACTATTCTCATTTTGGCGCTTGGCTTTGGGGCGGTGTCCGGGGGAATAATGCACTTTCTATTCGGCGGGGAGTACCTGGTGCTGCTGGTGAATTTCTTCGCATTCCTCGCCATGGCAGCGGCAATTGAAGAGAAAGATGGTCCTCTCGCCGCGTTGGGCCGCGGACTAGCCTTCTTCAACACTGCGCCTACGCCGATGTTTAAAATGCTCGTTGCTACGGTCATCGGCGTGACGATCCTGAGTTTCATTCCGGTGCTGGGCGGAATAGTTGGCACGGCGGCCTTCGCGCTCATGATCGCTTATATTTTTCGTTCTATGCAGGGCTATCACGTGCGGTAGTTGAACTGCGTGTCCCTGTGCTGCGGCCGCGATTACTGCGTGACGAAGTCGATGAGTTCTTCCACCCGACCCAGCAGCGACGGTTCAAGGTCAGCGTAGTTTCGCACTGATCTTAAAATTCGTTTCCAGGCTTGGGCCACATCGGCTTGGTCTTTCGCAGGCCAGCCAAGTTCGCGCAAGATTCCGTATTTCCATTCGATACCGCGTTCGATAGTGGGCCAGGTCTCAAGTCCGATCCGGGCAGGTTTCACTGCTTGCCACACATCGATGTACGGGTGCCCCAGCACTGCGAGGGTGCCTGGTGTTGCCTGCTGCATCGCCTCAGCGGCGATGCGCTCTTCTTTGCTCCCCGGGACGAGGTGGTCGACCAGAACACCGAGGCGGTGCTGCGCAGTGGGGTTGAACTCGGCGACGGCGTCTGCAAGATGATCAACGCCATCGAGCATTTCGACGACAACGCCTTCCGCACGGAGGTCGTCACCCCACACTTTTTCAATGAGCTCAGCGTCATGGCGGCCCTCCACCCAGATGCGCGAGCCTCTGGCCACGCGTGCCCTAGCGTCTCGCACTGCGGTAGAACCTGAGGCGGTGCGCTGCGGACCTTGCGGTTTCGTTTTGGGTATTGGTGCTGTGAGCTCAACTGGTTCGCCATCAATCCAGAAGCCTGGTCCCAGCGGGAAGGTGCGGGTCCGTCCCTTTCGGTCCTCGAGAACGGCAATATGGATGCCCCCCGATTTCTCTACTCGGGTAATGGCCCCCACCCACCCGGTGGTGACTTCTTCGACGACAAGGCCGGTGCTGGCTGGTGTCGGTCGAGATGTGGGCCGCTTGCGGTGGTGCGCGGAGCCACCGGCTGAATTGAGCACATCAGGTCCATAACGATCATTCACCCGGTCAGGATAGTCACCAGTGCTGCGCTTGTTGCAGGGACACCCGGGTACTACGTCAACTAGCGGGTGGCGGTACAGGCTAATTGAACCGACCTGCCGGTGTGAGCCCGCTAACGCTTGCTGCAGTTTCTGCACGTTTTTTGCGGGAGTCGTGATAGACCGTGGGGATGACTACCACGCCTCCGCCTGCCGCTGCAGGCCTCGACCCTGCTCGCTGGCGAGCGCTTTGGGTGTGCTTGGCCGTCGGATTCATGACGATGCTCGACGTCTCAATTGTGAACGTTGCGTTGCCATCAATTGAGAGTCAGCTCAGCGCAGGCCCAGCACAACTGCAACTCATTGTCGCGGGTTACACCCTCGCGTTTGGGCTGGTCCTCGTGCCGGCAGGGCGACTGGGAGACGTGTGGGGCCGCAAGTGGCTGTTTGTCGTCGGTCTCATTGGGTTTGCGTTAACCAGCCTCGCAGCTGGTTTTGCGCCTGACGACCAGTTCTTGGCTGTGGCGAGGTTGTTGCAGGGTGCCAGCGCTGGCATTCTGAACCCGCAGGTTATTGGTCTGATTCAGCAAATGTTTTCCGGCGCGGAGCGTGGTCGGGCTTTTGGTCTTTTTGGTGCGGTCATAGGTATCTCCACGGCAATCGGACCGCTGGCTGGTGGGTTGATTATTCAGTTTGCTGGGGTAGAACTCGGCTGGCGTTGGGTGTTCTTCATTAATGTCCCCGTTGTCGCTGTGGTCTTGCCCATGGCGTTGCGCCTGCTTCCAGCGGCACCGCCTAAACCTGAGCGCAAAGTGGTGCTTGACGCCGTCGGCTTGGTGCTCATTGCGGTGACCACGACTTTGGTGATGCTGCCCTTCGTGTTGACATCGGGGGAAGATGACAATCCGGCTCGCTGGTGGCTACTGCTCGGAGCCGTCCTGGTGGGCGCGGGCACGGTGTGGTGGGAACGAGCATTCCAGCGCCGCACGGGCGCTGCAGTCGTTGATGCCGGCTTAGTCGGATTGCCGTCCTATCGGCATGGAACCCTGCTCGGAATGGCGTATTTCGCGGGTTTCACGTCAATTTTTCTGATTCTGACGTTGTACTTGCAAGGCCCGCTGCAAATGACCGCGTTGGCGGCCGGCATGGTCATGCTTCCATTCGCTATTGCTTCAGGTATCAGTTCCTGGCTCTCGGGACGGTTCGTGGCCCGGTTCGGCCGCAAACTCGTGGTGGCCGGTCTGGCATTGGTGCTGCTTGGATTAGTTGGAACTGATGTGGTGATCCGTACCGCTGCGGAAAGTGATTCGGCTACGTCGATCGGAGTGCGCATTGCGATTGTTGTGGTGATTGCTGGCTTTGGTAGTGGTCTTGTCATCTCGCCCAACCAGACCCTGACTCTTGCGCAGGTACCCGTCTTACGGGCGGGCGTGGGCGGCAGCATGCTGCAGGTGGGCCAGCGAGTTGGCTCGGCTTTGGGAGTGTCGGTTGCGGTGTCGATCTTCTTCTCGCAGATGGCGATGGGCGCAACCGGCGGTACGGCCACCAGCCGGGCGCTGTTGGTGGCTATTAGTTTGGTCGCAGTAGCGTTTTTGATCGCGATCTACGATGCGCGGTTCCGGCATCGTACCGGAACGGACGGCTTGCAGAGCCTGGCGTGACAATGCGGCTGTTCAGATTAGAATTAGCACTCGAGACCTTAGAGTGCGAACCGTGCGGGGCTTCCGCCCAAGGACCTGTCGGGGGTGAAACATGAGTGTGGACCGCAGATTAGATGTCCTGCGAGCAATCGTTGAGGACTATGTGACAACGCGCGAACCCGTGGGGTCGAAGTTGCTTGCTGAGCGCCACCACCTCGGAGTTTCTCCAGCCACCATCCGCAATGACATGGCTGCCCTGGAAGAAGCCGGGCTCATTGCCCAGCCGCACACCTCGGCTGGTCGCATCCCGACCGACAAGGGCTATCGCCTCTTTGTGGATCGACTCACGTCCATTAAGCCACTGTCAACGCCTGAGAAGCGTGCGATTGAGCGTTTCCTTGAAGACGCCGTCGACCTGGACGACGTCGTCCTACGGGCAGGCCGCCTGCTTGCCCAACTCACCCAACAGGTTGCGGTGGTGCAGTACCCGTCGCTGCAGCGCTCCGGGTTGCGGCACATCGAATTAGTCATGATTGACCCATTCCGGTTACTTGTGGTGATCATCACGGACACGGGCCGCGTGGAGCAGCGCATGGTGGAGTCCAAGCAGAGTATTGATGACGCGCTGGTGGGAAACCTGCGCAACCGCCTTAACGTTGCGACAAGCGGGCACCGTATTAGGGAACTTGCCCCAATTCTTGAAGCCCTGCCTCAAGAGTTCGAACCTGAGCACCGAGGGCTCGTACAGTCGGTGGCGCAACTGTTGACAACGACGCTGGCACAGCAAAGTGAAGAACGCATTGTGCTCACCGGCACGGCCAACCTTGCCCGCGAGAACATGCGATTCGAACACGCGCTGCGGCCGGTTTTGGAAGCTCTAGAGGAGCAAGTTGTTCTGCTTGGCCTCCTTACTGAAATGGAAGAGGACGCGGGAGGAGTTGCAGTGCGCATCGGTTCCGAACACACTGTTGCGGGCCTCATCCAGACGTCTATTGTGTCTACCGGGTATGGCGGAGACGGTGACTCGGTCGCCATGATCGGTTCAATCGGTCCAACCCGAATGGACTACCCGGGAACAATTGCGACCGTTCGCGCTGTTGCTAGATATGTGTCCCGAATTTTGGCGAACTAGTTCGTTGTCGCCAGTACAGAATAATTATTGACCCCCAGCAATCAGGAAGCAGCCAGTGACCGACTATTACCAGACCCTCGGTGTGCCCCGCGACGCAAGTGCGGAGCAGATCAAGAAGGCATACCGAAAATTGGCCCGCGAACTGCACCCCGATGTGGCCGGAGAAGAAGCCGCGGACAAGTTCAAAGACGTCGCCCGGGCCTATGAAGTGCTCGGTAACGCTGAGAAACGCCGCACCTACGACAGCGGCTCGGATCCCTCATCCCTTAACGGTGGTGGCGGAGGAGGCGCCGGTGGCTTCGGCTTCCAAGACATCTTCGAGACGTTTTTCGGAGGCGGTGGCGGCCAGCAACGCGGCCCAGTTCCGCGTGCTCGGCGCGGTCAGGACGCGTTGGTTCGGCTCGACATTGACCTGTCTGAGGCCGCGTTTGGAACGCGCCGTGAACTCAAAGTGGAAACCGCTGTGGTCTGCGGGACCTGCTCCGGTAGTTGCTGTGCACCCGGCTCATCACCGCGACAGTGTGAGGTCTGTGGCGGCCAGGGCATGGTGCAGCGCGTCGCTCGCTCCTTCCTTGGTCAGGTCATGACCAGCGTGCCGTGTTCAGCCTGCCAAGGTTTCGGCACAGTCATTCCTGAGCCCTGCAGCGACTGTGCGGGGGAGGGTCGCGTTCGTAGTAAGCGCACTCTGAGCGTTGAAGTCCCTGCTGGTGTCGACACTGGCACGCGCATCAAAATGACTGCTCAGGGTGAGGTCGGCCCAGCAGGTGGCCCCGCTGGCGACATTTACGTCGAAATCAGGGAGAAGCGGCACGAAACTTTCATCCGGCGCGGAGACGACCTGCTCTGCAACCTTGAAGTGCCGATGACAGCGGCCGCATTGGGCACGTCAATTGATCTGGAAACACTCGATGGTGTCCAGCAGATTGACCTACCCGCTGGCACGCAACCGGGGGAAATCGTCACGCTGAAAAACCTTGGCATTGGTCACCTGCGGATGGATGGTCGCGGCGATCTGCTCGTCCAGGTGGATGTGCGGGTGCCGACGGGTCTCGATGCTCGACAGGAAGAACTGCTGCGTGATCTGGCTGAAGTTCGCAATGAGGAGCGTCCGGAAGCGAAGATGGCATCCGCACACAGCGGGGCTCCGTGACAAGATTTCAGGTCGTTGAGTAGGAGAAGCAGGTGAGCGCACCCGTTTTTCTTGCTGAGGCAACCGACCTCACCCGTTACGTATCTGGCTCGACGTATCTTCTTGATGGTGCTGAAGGTAGGCACGCGGGCGTGGTGCAGCGCCGCAAGATTGGCGAGCAGATCGACGTCGTCGACGGCGCGGGTGCACGGCTGAGGTGCGAAGTGCAGGCGGTGGACACCGCCGAACTTGAACTGCTCGTCACGGAACAGGTGCACGAACCCGCGCCCGCGCCCCAGATCGTTTTGGTGCAGGCGCTCGCTAAAGGCGACCGGGATGAAATGGCAGTTGAGGCCGCAACTGAACTTGGGGCTGACCGCTTCATCCCGTGGCAAGCTGAGCGGTCGATAGTAATCTGGCGCGGAACTCGGGCAGCAAAGTCGCGTGCGCGATGGGTTGCCACGGTACGAAGCGCTACAAAGCAGGCCCGGCGGTCACGGATAGCTGAGGTGGAGGATGCACTGGATTCAGCAGCGCTCTGCACTCGGGTCAAAGCAGTGTGTGCAGCCGGCGGCAGTGCACTGGTGTTGTCTGAAGAGGCCACCTCACCATTGGCCTCAGTTCACAATGCGGTGACAGGATCCGCCGGGCAAATTCTGGTGATCGTCGGACCAGAAGGCGGCATCACTGCCCGCGAACTGACGGAACTTTCTGCTGCGGGCGCCCAAGCGGTGCGGCTAGGACCACATGTGCTGCGCACCTCAACAGCCGGCCCAGTCGCGATTGCCTTACTAAGTCAATACCTAGGCCGCTGGACTTAAACCGGTGGACCGCAAGCGGGCTCGCTACACTAACCAGAATCAGATCTGTGCAATCAGAAGGGACCAGACGGCCTAACCTCATGCCACGAAAACCTCAGGAACAGCCCCGGGAAACCGCCGCATCCGCTTCCGGAAAATCAGCGCGACTTGAACATCGCATCATGGCCCCCGCGGAAGTTCCGATGGTGGCCTTACTGGGCGCAGGCGACGTCGTGCTCCGCGCTATTGAAGATGGCTTCAGTACGGTTGATTTCCACGTTCGCGGTGATGAGATCACCATTTCTGGACCAACCGGCGATGTTCGGCTCGCAGTGCGGCTGGTGGATGAACTCATTGAGATCGCGGCAACAGGTACGCCACTGGGCCCGGAGGTGGTGACCCGCTCGATTGCGATGTTGACTGCGTCGACGCAGTCGAGCCCAGCAGAGGTGCTGACCTTTGACATTTTGTCGAGCCACGGTCGTACGATCCGCCCGAAAACGGTAGGCCAGAAGCAGTACGTTGACGCAATTGACGCGAACACTATTACTTTCGGAATCGGGCCGGCTGGAACCGGAAAAACCTATTTGGCGATGGCGAAGGCAGTGCAAGCGCTGCAGGCCAGGCAGGTGAACCGGCTGATCCTGACCCGCCCGGCAGTGGAGGCAGGGGAGCGGCTCGGCTTTCTGCCCGGCACCCTTGCAGAGAAGATCGACCCGTACTTGCGGCCGCTTTATGACGCCCTGAACGACATGATCGACCCGGCATCGATTCCGCGGTTGATGGAGGCCGGCACCATTGAAGTGGCGCCACTTGCTTATATGCGTGGCCGGACGCTGAACGGGGCTTTCATCGTGCTTGATGAAGCGCAGAACACCTCACCGGAGCAGATGAAGATGTTCCTGACTCGCCTCGGGTTCGGTTCAAAGATGGTGATCACGGGCGACGATACTCAGGTCGACTTGCCCGGTGGGATGAAGTCAGGCTTGCGAGTGATCGAAGATGTGCTGACCGGGGTTGATGATGTCGAGTTCTGTCACTTGGACAGTTCGGACGTGGTCCGCCACTCGTTGGTGGGGGACATCATTGACGCATATGCCCGCTGGGACGTCACCTCTGCGAGTTCGGATGCAGCCCGTGCTGCGCAGACAAGGCGAGGTGAATCCCGGTGACCGTTGAAGTGAACAACGAATCTGGTTTTGAAACCGATGAAGCTGAATTCGCTGCGCTTGCCCGGCACGTTATTGATGCCATGCACCTGGATCCGCTGACCGAACTGTCGATTCTCATGGTTGACACCGATGTCATGTCAGATCTGCATGTGCGGTGGATGGATGAAGAAGGCCCCACCGACGTGTTGTCCTTTCCGATGGACGAACTACGCCCCGGCTCCCCGCATGAAACTACGCCAGTGGGTCTGCTCGGTGACGTCGTGCTGTGCCCGGAGGTCGCTGTTGCGCAGGCAAAGGTCGCTGGCCATTCAGCAGTGGAAGAAATGTTGTTGCTGACCACACATGGAATTTTGCATCTGCTGGGATACGACCATGCGGAACCGGATGAGGAGAAGGAAATGTTTGCGCTGCAGCGCAAACTACTGCTGACTTTCCTCGCGACCCGATGATCGGTCCGGTCGGTGCACTACTGGCGATTGCCGCGGTAGGGACCGTTGTTGCGGCGCTGCTCAGCGCTGGCGAGGTCGCAGTATTGCGGGTGACGCGTTCGGCAGCAGCGGAGGAAGTCGAGCGTAACCCTCGGCGAGCAAGACATCTGCCAGCTTTTATGGTCGACCCGTCCAGCACGGCAGCCGCAGCTGGATTTGCCCGAATTGTGGCGGAGCTGACCGCAACTGCGTGTATCACCCTGAGCGTGGAAGAACTGCTCGATGTCTGGTGGCAGGTCCTTGGGATCGCAATTGTGGTGAGCACCCTGGTGGCACTGCTGTTGGTTCGCTTGAGCCCGCGCACGATCGGCCGTAGGCACCCCATTGGGGTACTGGTCGCATTGAGTGGGCTCTTGATCGGTGCTTCGCGCGCCTTCGGTTGGGCGCTGCGTCTTACCCAGCGATCTTCCGACGACGACGACGACGAACACGAACTTCGCGAGATGGTGGAGCGCGTCAGCGAATCTGATGTCATTGAGGAGGAGGAGCGTGAACTCTTCAAGTCCGTTCTTGAACTTGGGGGCACGCTCACCCGTGAGGTGATGGTTCCGCGCACTGACATGGTGACGATTTCGTACCTGTTGAATTTGGACCAAGCACTGACACTTTTTGTTCGCTCCGGCTTTTCTCGAATTCCGGTCATTGGAGAGTCTGAAGATGACCTGCGTGGAATCATTTACCTTAAAGACACCATGGCGCTCCTGCACTCCGCTCCGTTCCAGCATGAGCGGGGTTCTCGGTCAGTACATCAGTTTATGCGGCCCGCGCACTTTGTTCCCGAGTCCAAACCTGTCGATGACCTGCTGCGTGAATTGCAGTTATCTTCGTCCCATATGGCAATTGTGGTGGATGAATACGGCGGGATTGCTGGCCTGGTCACCATGGAAGACACTCTTGAGGAGATCATTGGTGAGGTGACTGATGAGCACGACCGCGTTGTGGTTGAGACCACCGAACTGGGCGACGGGGTATTCCGGGTGCCGGCACGGCTGGGACTTGATGAACTGGGTGAGTTATTTGAGCTGGAAATTGACGACGACGAGGTTGATACCGCAGCGGGACTACTCGCTAAAGCGTTAGGTAAAGTGCCACTGCTCGGCGCTGAGGCCGATATATACGGTGTGCACCTGAGTGCAGAAAGAATTGAAGGTCGCCGTAAGCGGCTTGCAACACTGTTAGTGCGTCGTTCTGAGCACGAGCAGTCGAACAACGAGTTATATACCAAGCCACGAAAATCAGACCGGAAGAGTGAATCATGACTGCCAGTTCCGACTCGATGAGTCAGCACCGTTCGGGCTTTGCCTGCTTTGTGGGCCGCCCCAACGCGGGCAAGTCCACGCTGACTAATGCACTTGTCGGGCAGAAGGTCGCCATTACGTCTGGGCGTCCACAGACAACCCGGCACACAATTCGCGGCATTGTGCACCGCCTGGATGCGCAATTGATCCTTGTGGATACCCCCGGGCTGCACCGGCCGCGCACGCTCCTGGGTGAGCGCCTGAACGCGCTGGTTCGTGACACCCTCGCCGAGGTTGATGTGGTTGCATTTTGTGTTCCCGCCGACCAGAAGGTCGGGCCTGGAGACAAATTCATTGCTGCGGAACTGAAGCAAATTCTTGACCGTGGGCGGACCCCAGTGGTTGTTGTGGTGACGAAAGCGGACACCGTGAGTCGTGATCGCTTGGCGCAGCAGCTCATGGCTGTCAGCGGGCTCGCGGACTGGAACGACATCATTCCGGTGTCTGCAGTTGACGGTTTTCAGGTGGCTGAGCTTGCCGACGTGCTAGTGGGACATCTGCCGCTGGGTCCGGAACTTTATCCGGACGGAGAACTCACCGATGAGCCTGAGTCCGTCATGGTGGCGGAACTCGTCCGGGAAGCGGCGCTTGAGGGCGTGCGGGATGAACTCCCGCATTCTTTGGCAGTTGTGGTCGATGAAATTTCGACTCGGGCAGGTTCCGAAGGTGCTAATCCGCTGCTGGACGTTCGGGTGAATCTTTTTGTGGAACGCGACAGCCAGAAAGCAATCATTATTGGTAAGGGTGGCGCACGACTGCGGGATGTGGGCACCCAGGCACGAGGCGCAATTGAGAAGTTGCTCGGCAGTAGGGTCTATCTGGACCTGCATGTGAAGGTAGCCAAAGATTGGCAGCGCGACCCCAAACTTCTCGGTCGACTAGGCTTCTAAGAGACGAACGTCGAACAAATGCGCTGCACTATTTCGTTGCGACCAGATTTCTCCAGTTGATAACGCAGGCACAATATGGGCATTGTCTGTAGTGTGGGCCGCGGCTGGGCACTAATGCGCGCGACTCCGCTTAGGTAGTCGCGTTTTTGCGCTTTTCAGCCACACAGGGGGAGCCTTCTCTGTGCATCAAGAAACGACGGAAGGAACTTCCACATCATGACGGTTGATGTAGACCAGAGCCAAGTCTCGGACGGCCCCGCACCGGACGACGCAGCACGGGTTGAGAAACGGCGTGCTTTTGCTAACGTTCCGGTCAGCGATTACGTCACTGATGTGGTGGCAGCTGTTCTCTTGCTCGTTTCGCTGTCACTGCCGTGGACGGCTCAGGACGGCGTAGTTCAAAACGCCGGTGACATTACTTGGGTCCTGCCAGTTACTTTGCTTTCACTGCTGACGTTGGCGCTGCCGTACCTTGCTCGCTTTGGCCTCTTGCCTTCGAGCTGGACCGTGCACACAACTCGCAGGGTTCGACTGCTGGCCAGCCTTCCCTACGCTCTTGCTGTTCTGGTGCATCTCGTGCTGGATGGCGCTGACCTCGCCGGTTTCCGGGGCATCGGTACTGCCGCCGCCCTTGGACTAGCTGGCGCTGTGTTGGCCGCCACACCTCGACGGTGTGAGCTTGGCCCCGTGCACACTGACCGCAGTGCGCCGTCCCTGTGGTGGAAGATCGCCATTGGGCTCGTTGCCCTGATGGGCACGCTTGCGCTCGTGTGGCTTGCGCTGTACTCGATCGACTTCTTCAAGCAGTCACCGATTTCTGGCAGCGAAGTAAAGTCCTACATCCTCGTGGTGGTAGAAGTTCTGGCTGTGGTGTTCCTGTGCATCGCCCCAGCGCTGCTGGCAGTGGTGCGGCGCAGCTTCGCATGGCGCAACGTGGCCATCACACTGGGCGTTGTCGTCGCTGTCATTTACTTCATCGGTGATGAACTGCAGGTCGCGCTTGAGACTCTGCGACCCGGCGCGCGGTTGAATGACGTGCTTGCCACCGTGCAGCCGAGCAGCGAATTTGATGACCTGCTAGAAACGCTCGAGCCCGCCCAGGCTGTGTTCGGTGTATCGACAGGCGCCGGTCTGGTTTTGATTCCTGCTCTTGCTGCGGTCTTGGCTTCGCCAGCTGTAGTGCGCGCGTTGAAGCAGCAGCATGAGGTAACGAACTGGCTCACGACGGCGAATGCGGCACTTCGGTATGTCGCCATCACCGCCGGCGTTCTGATTATTCTCGCAGTCATCGCCCTTGTCGATGGGTTGGGATTGGCCGCTGGCATTACTGCTGGTGTCCTGCTGCTTATCGCGCTGGTGCTGGCACTTGTGGCAGATAAAACGATGCTTCGTAATGTCGGTGAGGGACGCAGCCGCGCGTTGTTGGCCGCTGGCGTCACGTTCGTACTTGGTATCTGCCTCTTGATCACCACGCCCGTCGCAGCCCGTGTGGGTTGGCTCGGAAGCGCAGAAACCTTGACTTGGGCTTACGCCGTATTCACCTTTGGCCTCCCGATTCTCATTGTCATCGCCCTTGTGGGGCCAGCATCAGTGCGCGGCTTCTTTGCCGCGAACGCTCCAACTAAGCGTGTGCAGAACGCTGGCGCATATGAATGGCAAGAACCTGCGGCGCCAGCGCCAACGGCAGCTGGCCAGACCCCTGCAATGCAAGCGTCACCTGTTCAAGCAGGGCACGCCCCACAGGGGCAGTCGGGTGCGCAGAATTATGGTGCGCCAGCAGCTCAGCAGAGTTATGCAGCCCCGCAGGTGCAACAGCCCGCTGCTGCGGAATCGCAGCAGACAGACAGCCCTGATCCGGTGCACGCACCGCAGGATTACAGTGCGCCCGAGGTCCAGGGGACTCCGCCAACGTCAGAGCCGGTGGAACCGGAGCAGCCGCAGGCACCCCAGGTGTCTTCGCACAGTGACCAGAACGTCGGGTCTGAACCGACGCATCCCTCTGACGGGGCTGGCTCATCGCAGCACACGCAGGCCACGGCTGTGACTGACCGACTTGACATCCGGGACATCAATTCCGGATTCACTCCGCAGGTTGCCGCAGATCCGCAAACACCGGCTGCTGTGCTTGCTCAGATCGTCGAAGATGCGCCACAACTGCGCCCTGAGGTTGCCAGCAACCCGACGACATATCCAGCTTTGCTTGAATGGCTAGGCGAACTGGGTGACCCCGCGGTTGATGAAGCTCTGCGCGCCCGCAAGTAGTGACCGTCCGGTTTTATTCGTTGGTGCGGGGCTTGGCTCACGACACTGAAGAAGAAGGATGACATGAGTAACTTCTCAGCAGCACAGGCGGCTGATCCATCAACGCCTGCGTCCGTTCTTGCCCAGATTGCCTATGAGCGCCCCGAACTACGGCCTGCGGTTGCAGCGAACCCGGCGGCGTATCCCGAGTTGCTGACCTGGTTGGCGAGTTTCAATGACCCTCAGGTGAGCGCTGCGCTTTCTGCGCGTTCTTCGGGACCACAGATTCCACAGCGGGGCGCCCCGAGCCAGTCACAGGTGCCCCAGGCAAACCAGCCGCAGGCGCCTGCCCAGCAGTGGAGCAGCCAGGCCACGCCTGGTGACGATGCCGGCTACGCTCCCCGTGGCCGTGGGCCTGAAGCCGCCTACGCACAGCAGGTGCAGGCCTACGAACAGGGCCAAGCCAGTGCGCAAGCACCGCAAGGTTACGACCAGCAGTCCCACGCTGGTGGTTACCCCGGGTATGGGGACCAGCCGCACAACGGTGCCGCGGCTCCGAAGCGTCGCCGCAAAGGCCTTCTTGTTGGTGGCATCATTGCTGCGGTTGCAGTCCTTGGCATCGGTGTTTTGGTCTTAGTGAATCAACTGGTCTTTTCAAAGATCAAACCAGCGGCCAGCCCGGAGGAAGCAGTCACCAAGATGATCGAGGGTGTTGCGGCCAAGGATGGTTTGTCCATCTACGGCTCACTGTCTCCAGCTGAGTTCGACAGCATTAAAAAGTACATGGACAGCACCAGCGACGCGCTCGAAGACACCGACCTGAGCGCATGGGGGGACCGCTTCGACGAGATCGTCGAAGAACTTGATGTATCCCTTGAGGGACTTGAGGTTCGAGTCGATCCTATTGAGGATGGCCTAGCCAAGGTCTTCATCACGGACGGTAAAATGACCGTCGACGCCGATAGTACGAAAATGTCACAACTCTTGGCGGATCTGGGCGAAGAAATAACTTCGACGGAGCCGTTTGCAGAGCTGTCCGTGGAGCCTTACGACAAAGAGCAGGTCTTCGAAGACTTCAAGAAGGACCTCGACGAGGAACTTCCCTACACGGTTTCGTCTAGTGATCTGACCACGAGTGACGGCTCTGAAGCATTCATGATGGCAGTTGAGGAAGACGGTGGATGGTTCGTCAGCCCGTACCTCACTATTGCGGAGTACACCTCACTCGAATTCGACGGTTTCACTCGGGGATCATTGCCTGACCCGTCGGCGGTGCAGGAGTTTGACAGCCCAGAAGCAGCAGCTCAAGGGATGACCGACGCGCTTGTAGGCTTCACAGAAACTGGCGGCATTGACCAACTCGTCAATGCCATGCCGCTGGCAGAACGTCGGGTACTGGCGCTGTACGGATCGGACGTGCCAGACATCGTGGGGGCGGGTGAGCCCTTCTCGATTCCGGTGAAAGACTTCGACGTTCTGTCCGAGAAAGATGGCTGGGCGCACCTCACATTCAAGGAATTCCGTGTTGAAGGCGCGGACGAGACTGGAGCCGAAGCAGAGGTAACCTTCCGTGGTTCATGCATCGAGATGACAAAAGATTCCGTGTCAGACGGTTGGTGCCTTGAAGACGTCCCGTTAATTCGAGATTTCGGGGTGCAGGACTTGACCATCCTTGCCGTGAAGGAAGATCGCGGTTGGTTCGTCAGTCCAAGCGCAACTCTGACTGATGCCTGGACTGTGATCGGCAAAAAAGCGATCGATCTGTATCTCGACGGCAAGTTCGACGACGAAACGTGGATCATGCAGCAGCTCGAGGAACTCGAAGCGTTTATGCAGCAGCATCCGGTCATCGAAGGAAACATAGACGTCGGCCCACAGCCGTTCGACGACCCATACAGTGGCTTTGGAGATGACTTCGGTTTTGAGGAAGATTTGAACTTCGACCTCTGACTCATCTCAGACTATGTGCGGTTGCAGCAGGTGCTGCGCGCCGGAGTACAGTGTCACTATGTACCCGGTTGCGCAGCACCTGCTGCTCCTTCGTAGCCGCGCCGAGGCCTGAACAGGTCGGATCCTCGTCGCGGTGGTTGTTGTGCCGACTGAACTCTTGACCTCAGACGAACCACACGAAGGCGAAGGTTGAACCGTTATGTACCGCACCACACACCCCAGTGGACACCAGCAGCCATCAGGCATGCCGATCCACAAGTACGCCCCGTTCTCCACGCAGATCAACGTTGACCTGCCTGACCGCACGTGGCCGGACCGAGAAATTACGCACGCACCGCGGTGGTGCGCAGTAGACCTCCGCGATGGAAACCAGGCCCTCATCGAACCGATGAACGCCGAACGCAAACTCAAAATGTTCACCCTGCTGGTTGAGATGGGCTTCAAAGAAATTGAAGTGGGATTCCCCTCCGCATCCCAGACGGACTTCGACTTCGTCCGCATGCTCATCGACGACAACCTCATTCCGGACGGCGTCGTCATCCAGGTGCTGACACAGTCACGTGAACACTTGATCGCACGCACCTACGAAGCAATCGCCGGCGCCAAACAGGCCATCGTGCACTTGTACAACTCAACCTCAACGCTGCAGCGTGAAGTGGTGTTCCGCACAGATGAAGACGGCATTGTTGACCTCGCGCTGGAAGGTGCGCGGCTGTGCCGCAAATTCGAACACACCATCCCCGAGACTGAAGTCTTCTACGAGTACTCACCGGAGTCCTACACCGGAACTGAACTCGAGTTCGCCGCGCGCATCTGCAACGAGGTGCTGGCAATTCTTGAGCCCACCCCGGAGCGCAAGGTCATCATCAACCTGCCCGCAACGGTGGAAATGGCAACTCCGAACGTCTACGCCGACTCCATTGAATGGATGAACCGGAACTTGGCGTTCCGGGAGAACGTCATCCTGTCCCTGCACCCACACAATGACCGCGGCACAGCAGTAGCCGCAGCAGAACTGGGGTACCAAGCAGGAGCCGACCGTATCGAAGGCTGCCTGTTCGGTAACGGGGAACGCACCGGTAACGTTGACCTCGTGACGCTGGGCATGAACCTGTTCAGCCAAGGCATTGACCCGGAAATTGACTTCTCCGACATTGATGCAGTGCGGCGCACAGCAGAATACTGCAACCAGATCTCCGTGCACGAGCGCCACCCCTATGCGGGCGACCTCGTGTTCACCGCCTTCTCGGGATCGCACCAGGACGCGATTAAGAAGGGCCTAGACCACATGCAGGTCCGCGCCGACGCCGCCGGCAAGGGAATTGACGACCTGCTTTGGGGTGTCCCGTACCTTCCCATTGACCCGAAGGACGTCGGACGCAGCTACGAAGCGGTCATTCGGGTCAACTCTCAGTCCGGTAAGGGCGGAGTGTCCTACCTGCTTAAATCCGAGCACCAGTTGGACTTGCCCCGACGGCTCCAGATTGAGTTCTCCGGCGTTGTGCAACGCGTGACTGACGTTGACGGTAGAGAAGTAACGGGAGATGACATTTGGCAGATCTTTGCCGATGAGTACCTGCCCGCTCCCGCTGACGGACCGTTAGAGCCCTGGGGGAGATTCGCGCTCCGCGGCTCCCGCGGCCAAAGCGTTGAGAACGGCCCGGACACCCTCGAAGTTGACCTCACAGACGCCGGTGAGCAAATCAGCCTCCAGGGCAGCGGAAATGGGCCAATTGCGGCTTTTGTTGCTGCGGTGGCTCAGGTTGGTGTGGATGTTGCAGTGCTCGACTACGCCGAGCACGCTCTCTCCGAAGGCGGCGACGCTAATGCGGCTGCGTACGTTGAGTGTGAAGTTGACGGCGAAGTGCTGTGGGGAGTCGGCATCGACCCGTCCATCACCACCGCATCGCTGAAAGCGATCATCTCGGCAATCAACCGCAAGGGACGCTCCGCACAAGCCTGAGCGCAACTGTCAGGGGCATAGCGGATACTGGTTGGGTGGTGTTATACCGGGATGAAGCGATTGTGCTGCGCGCCCAGAAACTGGGCGAAGCAGACCGAATCATCACGCTGTTGACCCGAGATTCGGGCAAGGTGCGGGCCGTAGCCAAAGGGGTGCGCCGCACCTCGTCGAAGTTCGGCTCCCGGCTGGAACCCTTCATGTTCGTGGAACTGCAACTACATGCGGGTCGTAACCTTGACATCGTCACCCAGGCAGAAACAATTGATGCCTTCGCCCGGCAGATCAGCGCCGACTACGGCCTGTACACGGCGGGGGCAGCAATGCTCGAAACTGCTGACCGGCTCGTTGACGCTGAAAAGGAACCCTCCGTCCAACAGTTCTGGTTGCTCACCGGTGGTTTGCGGTCACTAGCTAATCGAACGCACCCACCTGAGTTAATTCTGGATTCGTACCTGCTACGAGCTTTAGCAGTGGCTGGTTGGGCGCCCAGTTTTGTTGAGTGCTCCCGGTGCGGCGCCCCAGGCCCGCACCGAGCATTTGCCGTAGCCCAAGGTGGTGCAGTGTGCGCAAACTGCCGTACCCCGGGCGCGACGTCACCTGCTCCGGAAACGTTTGAACTGCTAGCCGCGCTGCTCAGCGGCGACTGGGACGTGGCCAGACAGTCCAACGGGCGTACCCGTAGGGAAGCCAGCGGCCTGGTGGCCGCCTACAGCCAGTTCCACATTGAGCGCACGCTTCGGTCGCTGCGCATGGTGGAACGTGACTCCATGGAGAACCTGTGACAACCCGAAGTGCAACCACGCCCAGTCCTAGCCACGCTCCAACACCGCCGCCACCACACCCCTCCGGCGCGTTACCTCCGCAGATTCCGGCCAAGTTTGTGCCCAAACACGTGGCGATTGTGATGGATGGCAACGGAAGATGGGCCAACGCACGAGGTCTGCCCCGAACTGCTGGGCATGAGGCAGGGGAAGCCGCCCTGCTGGACGTCGTCGCGGGCGCCATCGAAGTAGGCGTCACCCACATTTCGGCTTACGCATTCTCAACGGAGAACTGGAAACGATCCCCGGAGGAGGTGCGCTTCCTCATGGGGTTCAACCGGGATGTGCTGCGCCGCCGTCGGGACGTGATGGACTCCTGGGGCGTGCGGGTGCGCTGGGCTGGCCGCCGCCCGAAACTGTGGCGCTCTGTAATTAAAGAGCTAGAGAAAGCTGAGGAACAGACCAAAAACAACACCACCTGCACCCTGACAATGTGCGTGAACTACGGGGGACGTGCCGAAATCGCCGACGCCGTCCAGGCGATTGCCCGTGAGGCTGCGGCGGGACGCATCAACCCGGCCCGCGTCACCGAGGCCACCGTCGCGAAATATCTTGATGAACCAGACCTACCCGATGTCGACCTGTTTTTGCGCAGTTCGGGGGAGCAGCGCACATCGAACTTCATGCTGTGGCAGTCGGCCTACGCCGAACTCGTGTTCCTACCGGAGCCTTGGCCTGAGGTGGATCGACGCAGTTTATGGCGTGCAGTTGAGGAGTACGCTCAGCGGGACCGGCGCTACGGCGGTGCCCAAGATCAGCCCGCGCTTTAGACCAGCCTGCGCGTTAGACCAGTTCGTACATTGGCCCCGCCTGCGCATTAGTCCTGCGGTGGTGTGGGCACTTTTTCACTATCTGGAACCCCCGGCACACTTGCTCGGCGCCGTCTGCGGTACACAATCGCCAATCCAAGCAGCACCACCAGTGCTGTGATGGCAGCGATGGCCCAAGGAGAACCTGCTGTGGCAGCCAACGCTGAGGTCCAAGCTGCCCAGCCGACAGTTGCGTAAATGGTCGCGTGCAAAGAGCAGCCGACAATCATGGCGGGCAGGTACTTGGCAAAGGGCATCCGAGTCACGCCGGCGGCGGCATTGATAATTGTTTTGGAGCCGACCATAAGGAAGCTTGCTGGCACCATCAGCACTCCCCAGCGGTTGATTGCTGCCACGCCCCGGTCGGTGGAACCACCGCTCAGCCACGCATGCACTCGGGCCATGATGCGACCACGCGGTTTAGACCGATCGAGTAGCTGGTTCGTCGCAACCCGGGCCAACCAATAGGTGATTTGGGTGCGTAGCGCTGCGATGCCAAAAAACACCCCGAACAGCAACCAGAACGGGGCAGTTTCGGCGTCGGGGAGCAGTGCGCCGGGTAGCAGCGCGGTGGGCATCATGGGGTGGAGGTGGTCCGATCTGCTGCTGCACAGTCCGAACAGGTGCCAAATAGTTCGATGGTGTGCTGAATGTTGGTGAAGCCGTGGTGGTCTCCTACGAGTGTGCACCACGACTCAACTGTCGGTCCATCGATGTCAACGGTGTGACCGCATGTTCGGCACATGAGGTGGTGGTGATGTTCCCGCCGTGCGCAGCGCCGGTACACGGCTTCGCCCTCCGTAGTGCGCAGTACATCAACCTCGCCGTTATCGGCGAGGGTTTGTAGTGTGCGATACACCGTGGCGAGCCCGATTGCATCGCCGGCGGTGACCATGGCTTCGTGGAGTTCTTGGGCGCTGCGGAACTCGTCGACGGCGTCTAGGGCGTCGTACACCGCAAGTCGTTGGCGTGTCATTCTTTGCATAGTTACTCCTGGGTCGCGGGGGCGAGGGGCGCAACGGTGGAGTCTTCCCGTTGGGCGCGGCGGCGGGCTTTGACTCGGTTAATGAGTGGCCGGGCAAGTGCGAGCAGAGTATAGATCGAAATGGCCAGCACAACGATCGCTGCACCGGGGGAGACTGCCAACCAGTAGGTGATTGATAGTCCGGTGAGGCAGATAGCCACCCCGGTTCCAATGGCCAGGTGCATGGTCTTTGCAAATGAGGTGGTGAGTTGCTGGGCAATTGCCACTGGAACGATCATGAGTGCACTGACGAGGAGCAGGCCCACCACGCGCATTGCGACTGTGATGGTCAGCGCGGCCATAACCGCAATGGCAATGTTGAGCACGCGGGTGGGTAAGCCACTGGCGCGGGCAAACTCTTCGTCCTGAGATACCGCAAACAGTGCCGTGCGCATTCCGAGGCCAACGGTGATGACTACGAGTGCAAGCACCCCGGTGACGACGAGGTCGGCCGAGGTCACCACGGAAATTGACCCGAACAGGTAGGACATCAGATTGGAACTTTGCCCGCCTGCCAACTCAATGATCAGCACACCGCCGGCAATGCCACCATAGAACAGCAGTGCGAGGGCAACGTCTCCGCTGGTTTGGCCGCGTTCACGCACGATTTCGATGATGAGTGCGCCCACAACTGCTGCCACCACTGCGCCGGCGACGGCGAAAGTGTCCTGGGGCACTAACCCCATCAGGGCTCCGACGAGCCAACCAAGCGCCACTCCGGTGAGGGCCACGTGTCCGATGCCGTCCCCGAGTAAAGAAAGTCGACGCTGGACGAGGTAGGTGCCCATGATCGGAGCGGCGAGACCGACCATGAGGGCGGCAAGGAGGCCGCGCTGCATCAAAGGGGTGCTGAGCATGGTCAGCAGTTCGTTCCAGAAGGTCATGGCGGTCAGTTCCCGTCGAAAGCTGGTTCAGGCAGCACTGAGGGCGGCAAGGAATCGGCAGGGTCGCAGTGCGGGTGCACGTGGATGTGCTCGAAGGCGGGGGAGTTGTCTCCGAGTACCGGCAGGGCGCCGTCGTGCACGATTTTGCCGCGGTTGAGCACGATTGTGCGGGTGATGAGGTCGGCGAAGTCGCCGAGTTCATGGAGAACGATGACGACGGTGATGCCACTTTCGGTTAACTCGCGCAGGTTTTCAGCAAAGCTGAGTTGGCTTTTGTGGTCCACTCCGGCCACTGGCTCATCGAGGAAGAGCAGGTCGGGATTGCGAACAAGGGCGCGCGCGATCATGACGCGCTGCTGTTGCCCCCCGGACAGTTCGTGGATTGCCGTCTGCGCCCGGTGTGCAAGACCGACCCGATTGAGGGCGTCGTGGGTGCGCTTAGCCCAGTTGCGCGGTTTGCGGAGCTGACGTGGTCCCAGCAGACCGGAGGCGACGATTTCTTGCGCGGACGCGTTGATGCCACTTTGGGCGCCAACGCGTTGTGGCACGTAGCCGATTCGATTCCATGGCACTTTGCGTCCCAGCGGTGCGCCAAGAATGTGCACCTCCCCGCCGGAGGTCGGCACTGATTGCACTAAGGCTTTGACCAGGGTCGACTTGCCGGACCCATTGGCGCCGAGTACGGCAAGCACCTCTCCGGAGTTCACCGTGAGGTTGAGTCCGTGCAGGATCTGAGTGCCACCCAGGTGGACGTCCAGACTGCGGATCTCAATGACGTGTGCGGCAGCGTCGGGTGTACTCGGCTGTGTTGGTGTCAGTTGCATGCGAGGGCTGTCCTCAGGACGATCAGGTTCTGTTCCATGACCGTCAGGTAGTTGGATTTGGGATCGGTGCGGGTCTCGAGTGGGTCGAGAACTGCCGAATTGATGTTGAGGTCGTGGGCGAGAACATCGGCGATCTTTGCGCTGGCTGATGATTCGTAGAAGACCGTGCCGATGTTTTGTGCCGCAATTCGTTCACTGACGCGGCGTAGTTGTGCTGGCGCAGGTTCGTTTTCCGGGTCGAGTCCGGCAATAGTGATCTGCTCGAGGTCGTACCGGTGTGCCAGGTAGTTGAACGCGGCGTGGCTTGTGACGATCGTTCGGCTTTGGCAGGTTTCGAGCCCGGTGGTGAATGCTGCGTCCAGTTCGTTGAGTTCGGCTACGAGTGCATCAGTACGGGTCTGGTATTCAGCTGCGTGGTCTGGGTCGGCTTTGGCAAGATCGGCGCCGACTTGTTCCGCGACGGTGGCGAGCCGGGTGGGGTCGAGCCAGAAGTGTGGGTCGAGTGGCCCATGATCGTGACCATCGCGTGCATGGTCGCCGTCGTCTTCGTCCTCATGGACGTACGGTTCGAGGTTCGCATGTGGCTCGGCGTCGATGGTCACTCTTGCGCTGGTTTCGGCAATTGCGGTGTCAATTGCTGGTTGGAAGCCCTTGAGGTAGATAACGACGTCTGCGGAGTCGATTTTGCGCACGGTGGCGGGTGCGAGTTCGAGGTCGTGTGGCTCGCCGCCGCTGGGTGTGAGGTTGCTGACAGCGACGTGGTCGCCGCCTATTTGCCCGGTGATGAACTCCAACGGGTAGAAGGAAGTCAGTACTTGCAGGCGCGCGTCGTGAGCGCGAGAGGCGTCGGGTGCGCAAGCCGTTGCTGTGAAGCCGAGGGTGGCCGCCAGCAGCATTCCGGTGATTGCGTGGCGTCGACGTGCGCCAGAAAGGCTCATGACAACCATTCTCAACTATGTTGAGAATGGTTGTCAATATGACGAGTGCGGTTTCAGGTCTAATGCCAGCAAAACACTCGCTATGGCCGAAGAATCTCCATTCAAGCCCTGGCCGAGTAGCCTTGAGCAGTTGCAAACGTCCCACAACCCATGTGCGGACGTCGATTCCAATGCCTGATGGAGTGATTTTTGTGGCTTCGAAGTCCAAGCGTCTTGACGCAGTAGTTTCCCTTGCCAAACGGCGCGGGTTCGTGTTCCAAGCAGGTGAAATCTACGGAGGTTCCCGCTCGGCCTGGGACTACGGACCCTTGGGCGCTGAGCTCAAGGAGAACATCAAGCGTCAGTGGTGGCAGACCATGGTGCGCGGGCGCGACGACGTCGTCGGCCTGGATTCCTCCATTATTCTGCCGCGCAAGGTCTGGGAAGCATCCGGGCACGTCGAGGTCTTCACCGACCCCCTGGTGGAATGCACCTCCTGCCATAAACGACAGCGGGCCGACCACCTGCTCGAAGAGTTTGAAGAGAAAAAGGGCCGCGTTCCCGAAGACGGCCTGGCTGGCATTAACTGCCCGCACTGTGGCACCAAGGGGCAGTGGACGGAACCGCAGAACTTCTCCGGACTGCTGAAGACCTTCCTCGGCGCCGTCGACAACGAAGAGGGCATGCACTACTTGCGGCCCGAAACCGCGCAGGGCATCTTCGTGAACTTCGCGAACGTGCTTGGAGTTTCACGGAAGAAGCCGCCGTTTGGAATTGCCCAGATTGGTAAGTCGTTCCGTAACGAGATCACGCCGGGTAACTTCATTTTCCGTACCCGTGAGTTCGAGCAGATGGAACTGGAGTTCTTCGTTGAGCCGGGCACCGATGAGGACTGGCACGAGAAGTGGATCGAAGCGCGCACCGACTGGTACGTGGGCTTGGGCATTGACCGAGAGAACCTGCGGCACTTCGAACACCCGAAGGAGAAACTCTCGCACTACGCCAAGCGGACTGTGGACATTGAGTACCGCTTCGGCTTCCAGGGCAGCGAATGGGGCGAGCTAGAAGGCATTGCGAACCGCACCGACTACGACCTGAAGACGCACTCGGAGAAATCCGGTAAGGACTTGTCCTTCTTCGATCAGGGCAAGAACGAACGGTACTTCCCGTACGTTATTGAACCCTCAGCGGGGCTGACCCGCTCGATTATGGCGTTCCTGGTTGAGGCTTACGCCGAGGACGAGGCCCCGAACGCTAAGGGCGGGGTGGACGTGCGCACTGTGCTGAAGCTCGACCCACGGTTGGCGCCGGTGAAGGCCGCAGTGCTGCCGTTGTCCCGCAATGAGAAGTTGTCTCCCAAGGCACGCGACTTGGCAGCAGAACTGCGTGGCTCGTGGAACGTCGACTTTGACGACGCCGGGGCCATTGGCCGCCGGTACCGCCGGCAGGATGAGATCGGCACACCGTTCTGCATCACAGTGGACTTCGAGACGCTGGACGACCAAGCCGTCACAATTCGGCACCGGGACTCCATGGAACAGGAGCGCGTGTCGCTTGACCAGGTGCAGGCTTATCTAGCCGCCCGCCTGATCGGCGCCTGACACCAATCCGTGAGTGCGCGAAAAGGGGGTGCTTCCGACCGGAAGCACCCCCTTTCCGTGCACTGAGCGGGGAAGGGGTGGTGACTAGGAGATTGCGGACGATGGGACAATAGAGAAATGACTGTTTCACCCCTCACCCAGGGCGCCGTTGCCGCGCCCCTGCAGATCGGCAGGCTGACCGCCCAGACCCCAGTGGTGCTTGCCCCGATGGCGGGCGTGACCAATGCGGCATTCCGTAGGCTGTGCCGTGAACACGGGGCAGGGCTTTACGTCGCTGAAATGGTCACCAGCAGGGCACTGGTGGAACGCAACGAAGAATCCCTGCGCATCGTGACTTTTGACGACGACGACGAGATTCGCTCAGCTCAGGTGTACGGCGTGGACCCTGCAACAGTGGGCGCCGCAGTCAAAATCATTGCCGGCGAAGACCGGGCAGATCACATTGACCTCAACTTTGGTTGCCCAGTTCCGAAGGTGACGCGCAAGGGCGGGGGAGCCGCGCTGCCGTGGAAGCGCGAACTCTTCACCCGCATCGTTGCCTCCGCAGTTGATGCTGCAGCCCCCTATGACGTGCCAGTGACGATCAAGATGCGTAAAGGCATTGATGACGAGCACCTCACCTATTTAGAAGCCGGGCTCACGGCTCAAGAGGTCGGGGCTGCCGCTGTTGCGCTGCACGCACGCACTGCGGCGCAACATTATTCCGGCAACGCCGACTGGTCCGCAATCAAACTTTTGAAAGAAACCGTGCGAAACATCCCAGTACTGGGCAACGGTGACATCTGGGCAGCTGAAGACGCCCTGGAAATGATGCGTCAAACCGGGTGCGACGGCGTCGTCGTCGGGCGGGGCTGTCAGGGGCGGCCCTGGTTGTTTGGCGACTTGGCCGCTGCTTTTGCTGGGTCCGACGAACGCCACCAGCCTGGCATGCGCGAGGTCGCCGACACGATCTACCGGCACGGCGAACTCATGGTGGACTTCTATGGTGATGAAGGCCGCGGGATGCGGGACTTACGCAAACATATGGCTTGGTACCTCAAGGGCTATTCCGTGGGCGGGGAGGCCCGGTCCGGTCTGGCATTAGTGGCGACTTTGCCAGAACTTCGCACCCGTCTGAACGCGATTGACCTCGATCAGCCCTACCCAGGCAAAGACGCCGAAGGTCAACGGGGCCGGCAGGGCACACCCAAGCAGCCGCACTTGCCACACGGATGGTTGGAATCGCGGGAACTCACCGATGATTTCCGGGCCAAGTTGGCTGAGGCAGAACTGAGCATCTCCGGCGGATGACCATGCAGCCGCGCCGTTAAAAAGGTCTGCCCCAGCCGCGATGGCCGGGGCAGTCCTGGGTGCAGAGGTTGGTTCGAGATTAGGTGCGAGACAGGGCGTTCACAGCCCAGACCGTCGTGTCAGTCGGAACCTCGCCGGCAGCCAGTGGTCCACTTGTTAGCAACACGTTGAGTCCCTCCGGAACTGAAACTGGCTCCGAACCGTAGTTGGTGAGCACCAGTACGTCCCGGTTCACAAATGCCAGTACGTCCGTCGAGTTCGCATATTGGCTGACCCAGGCGAGGGTTCCGGTGCCAAGTTCATGGGCCTGACGGGCCGCCAGTGCGGACCGGTACATCTCGTAGGTCGACCCCGGCACGTCTTGTTGCTGGTCAACTGCCAGTGGGCCGTAGGACGCCGGTTGTGGCAGCCAGGTCTTATCGCTGGCGCCGAACCCGTACCCGGGCTGGTCTGCTTCCCACGGCATTGGGACGCGGCAGCCATCACGACCCGCTTCGGAATACCCCGAACGCCACCAGGAGGGATCTTGACGCAAAGAGTCATCGAGGCTGGTGTGCTCAGGCAGTCCGAGTTCTTCACCCTGGTAGAGATAGGCGGATCCAGGGAGTCCGAGCATCTGCAGAGTTGCGGCCCGTGCCCGGCGCAGCCCGAGGACAGCGTCGGGTTGCGGGTCGGATTCACGAATGCCGTTGGGACCTTTACCCAGTTCGGTCAGGCCGAGCCGGGAGGCGTGGCGCACCACATCGTGGTTGGACAGCACCCATGTGGTGGGGGCGCCAACGGCGTCGGATGCGGTGAGGGACTCGGTGACGACGTCGCGCAGCTCAGCCGCGCCCCAGGGCGTGACGAGGTAGGCGAAGTTGAAGGCTTGGTGCATTTCATCGGGTCGGACATAGCGAGCGAGCCGGCTTAATGGTTCCACCCAGGCTTCGGCAACGAGGGCGCGGTCACCCGGGTATTCGGCAAGCACCTTGTGCCAGGCGCGATAGATGTCATGCACGCCGTCTTGGTCGAACATCGGCCCAGAGTCCGAAGCGGCGCTGCTGCTGCCTTCAACCATGGAGACGGAGCCGTCCCAGTCGGGCAAGCCTGGTGCTTTCACCAAACCGTGGGCGACGTCGACTCGGAAGCCGTCGACGCCACGGTCCAGCCAGAACCGGAAAATGTCTTCGAATTCGGTGTGCACCTCTGGGTTGTTCCAGTCCAGGTCGGGCTGGGTGGTGTCAAACATGTGCAGGTACCACTGGGTGTCGGTGATTCCGTCGGTTGCGGCCGCGGCGCGCTGGTCAACGCGCGTCCAGGCGGGGCCACCAAAGATGGATTCCCAATTGTTCGGTGGCTGTTCGCCGTTCGGCCCGTTGCCATTCCGGAACAGGAACCGGCCACGGGCTGGGCTGCCTGGACCCGCCCGCAGGGCTTCCTGAAACCAAATGTGCTGGTCGGAGGTGTGGTTTGGCACGACGTCGACAATGACCTTGAGGCCTAGTTCATGGGCGCGGGCGCAAAGCACATCAAAGTCGTCGAGGGTGCCAAAGAGTGGGTCAATGTCGCGGTAATCGGCGACGTCGTAGCCGCCGTCGGCCTGCGGAGAGGTGTAGAACGGCGACATCCACAGCGCGTTGACCCCGAGGTCCACGAGGTGGTCGAGGCGTGCGGTGATTCCGGCGAGGTCGCCCATGCCATCGGCGTTGCCGTCCGCAAATGAGCGTGGATAAACCTGGTAGATGACGGCGCTACGCCACCACTGTGCCTGCTGAGGTGAACCGTGGTGGACGAGTGGGTCAGTGAGGTGCGAGAGCTGAGGTGTGGACAAAGTGGGGGCCTTCCGGTGCTGGGGGCAGATGGGGTGTGGCGCCTCGGGATCAGGAGCGGTTGGGTGCCACACCTGTTGATTCGCGGACGATGAGTTCAGGGTAGAAGAGCAGTTCGGAACGGGGCGCGGGTTCGCCAGCGATCTGAGAGAGCAGTGCGCTGACGGCTGCACTGCCCATGGCAGTGACGGGCTGGCGCACTGTGGTGAGTGGGGGGTCGGTGAATGCAATCAGGGGGGAATCGTCGTAGCCGACAATAGAGATGTCGCGGCCCACAATGAGTCCGCGGGAGCGCACTGCTCGGGTTGCGCCCAAGGCCATCAGGTCGGACCCGCAGATGATTGCGGTGTGCCCGGAGTCGATGAGTTCTCCGGCTGCTGCGCGCCCGCCTTCGACGGTGAAGAGCGAGATGGCAACGTGACCGGCGGCGTCGCCTTGATCGAGGTGTGCTTTGAGGGACTGCGCGAAGCCTTCGCGTTTGCGGCGTACGGGAACGAAGCGGTCCTGTCCGGTGGCGAGGCCAATTTTGCGGTGTCCCAGAGAGACTAAGTGGCGTACGGATAGGTCCATGGAATTGAAGTCATCGTTGGAAATGAACGGTGCGTCAATGCCTTCGGCGTAGCCGTTGATCATGACCATGGGAATGCCGCGGTCACGGAGGCGGTGGTAGCGGTCTTTGCTGGCTTGGGTATCAGCATGCAGTCCGGAGACGAAGATGATTCCGGCTACCGAGTGGTCGAGGAGCATTTCAACGTAATCGTCTTCTGTGGTCCCGCCGGGAGACTGGGTACACAACAGGGGGGTGTATCCGTGTTCGGAGAGCCGAGATTCGATGGCTTGTGCGAAGGCGGGGAAGACGGGGTTGCTGAGTTCGGGAACGATGAGCCCGACGAGTCCCGCGGAGTTGGTCCGCAACTTCTCAGGTCTTTCGTAGCCGAGGAGGTCCAGCGCTGCGAGTACGGACTTGCGGGTTTCTGCGGAGACACCGGGTTTGCCGTTGAGTACGCGTGAAACCGTTGCAGTGCTGACTCCGGCCTGTTCGGCCAAATCAGTTAACCGGGTCCGCATCTGGTGCACGTTACGGGACACCTGGCCTCCTTGCCATGGGCGTGGCCACGGGGCGCACGCGTTCTGTTTGTCTGCTGATGTTGAGCGTAGAGGCAGTTGCCGTGAAACACGAGACCTTTCCTCGCTCAACTGAAACCGTTGCATGAAAGTTACCGTAAATGCTTGCAAGACGGTTGTGGCGCCAGTTAACGTCGACTCATTAGGGCCAGCGTTGGCAGTGTTGCCGAACCGGCCGAACCACGGACAACAGGAGATAGCGATGCGACGGAGCATCCCGCTCATTGCAATAACCCTTGGACTCGGGCTCACGCTGTCTGCGTGTGCAGGTGACGCTGAAGGTCCAGAAACCGCCAAACCAGCAGCCGGCGCAGAAGAAACCAGCGATGCCCCGGTTGAAGGTGGCACCCTCACCATCTGGGTCGACGAAACCCGCGAGGCTGCCGTCAAGGGCGCCGCCAAGCAGTTCGAAACCGACACCAACAGCACGGTTGAGGTCGTCCAGAAGAACTTCGACGACATCCGCACCGACTTCCTCGCCCAGGTACCAACCGGCAAGGGCCCCGACATCACTGTCGGTGCACACGACTGGCTGGGTGAGTTCATTAAGAACGGCGTTGTCGAACCCGTTCAGCTTGGTGACACCGCAGGCGACTTCGAAGAGGTCGCAGTTGAGGCGTTCACCTATGAGGACCAGGTCTACGGACTGCCGTACGCCATTGAGAACATTGCGCTTATCCGCAACACCGACCTCGCCCCCGATGCACCAGCCACCTGGGACGACATGCTCGAAATGAGCAAGGACGCCGACACCAAGTTCCCGATCCTCATCCAGAGTGATGGCGAAGGCGGCGACCCCTACACCCACTACCCACTGCAGACGTCATTCGGAGCACCCGTCTTCGAGCAGAATGACGACGGCTCCTACTCCAGCGAACTCGCCATGGGCGGCGAAGAGGGCCTGGACTTTGCCAAGTTCCTTGCGGAACAGGGCAAGGAGGGCAACCTCGACATCGACACCAACTACGACATTGTCGTCGAACAGTTCACTGACGGGAACTCACCGTTTATCATCGGTGGCCCCTGGATGCTCGAAGGCTTCACGGACCTGAACTTGGCAATTGACCCGGTGCCTTCTGCCGGTGGCCAGGACGCACAGCCGTTCACTGGTGTGCAGGGTTTCTATGTGAACAAGAACAGTGAGAACCAGATTCTGGCGAACACTTTCCTCACCGGGTACATCGCCACCAAGGACGTGCAGGTGGAGATCTTCAACGCGGGTGACCGCACCCCGGCGCTGAAGGAAGCAGCAGATGAGGTTGTCGCTGGCGACCCAATTGCAGCAGGATTCCGAGACGTAGGCGAGAACGCGGTTCCCATGCCTTCGATCCCAGAAATGGCCTCAGTGTGGACCTTCTGGGGCAACACCGAAGCCGCAATTGTTTCCGGCAAGCTTGACCCTGTGAAGGGTTGGGAGAAGATGGTCTCAGACATTCAGGGTGCAATAGACAAGGCCTGAATGAACTGAGTTTCGTTGGACTTCAGTGACCAAAGACGGTCCTGAATAACTTCCACGAGGTGGGTGTGCAGTCACAACTTGTGACTGCACACCCCGCCTTAGTCCTCCGGAGGAACAGATGGCCAAGTCCAAGCGCGCAGACGTCGCCGACACCGAAGTTGACGACGCAGCAGAATCGGGCAGCGTGCGCACGGCCCACGCACGTAACTACGGCGTCGGTTTCTTTGTGAAACTCGCCATCATGGCCCTCGTGGATGCACTGGGTGTGTTCATCGTTATGGCCGGATTCGCTAGTGGGTCGAAAACCATTGCGTGGGTCATGGTGGCCCTGCTAGTCGTAACTAACTATGCGTACTTCTCCAAACGCGCCGTCGCACTCAAGTACTTCCTCCCTGGAATAGCGTTTCTGCTTATCTACCAGGTTTTCACTATTGGCTATACCGGCTATGTCGCGTTCACGAACTACGGCGAGGGCCACAACTCCACCAAGTCGGACGCGGTTGCCTCACTCCTCATCCAGAACGAGAAGCGGGTGCCGGAATCAGATTCTTATCCCTTGTCGGTGGTGCGTAACGACGACGAACTTGGGTTCGCCATCGTTGCCGGCGACGAAGTGCGCGTGGGAACCGAAGAAGATCCTCTCCACGTAGTTGACGACGCGGTCGTCACCGACGGCAGGATTACTGAAATCCCTGGTTTCGAAGTGCTGTCCCTAGCGGAAATCGTGCAGCAGCAGAGCGCAGTCACCAGCCTCCGAGTACCTTTTAGCGACGACGCAGAATCTGGTTCACTCCGCACCCAGAACGCCACTGAGGGCTACATCTATTCGTCGTCCCTCAAATACGATAAAGACGCCGACACCATGACGGATACGTCGTCGGGTGTGGTCTACGAAGCCAACAAAGATGGCCAGTTCGAATCCCCCGACGGGTCGAAACTCAACGTCGGTTGGCGTGCCAACGTCGGGTTGGACAACTTTAAAACAGCGTTCACAGACCAGCGGTATGCCCAGCCCTTCTTCAAAGTGTTGGTCTGGACATTCGTCTTCGCAATCCTGTCCGTTGTCATCACCTTCTTACTCGGCCTGTTCTTCGCCATTGTGCTCAACGATGAGCGGCTCAAGGGGCGACGCGTATTACGCTCACTGTTGATCTTGCCGTATGCATTCCCAGCATTTATGTCGTTCCTGTTGTGGCGCGGCATGTTGAACACCAAGTACGGCTTCTTCAATGAGGTGATCTTCAACGGGGCGCACATCAACTGGCTGGGAGACCCCTGGCTGGCGAAGCTTGCCGTGCTTGGGGTGCAACTCTGGGTCGGTTTCCCGTACATGTTCTTGATCTGCACCGGAGCCTTGCAGTCAATTCCAGGTGACGTGGTCGAGGCCGCTCGCATTGATGGTGCTGGCCCGCTACGGATCTGGAAGTCCATCACGATGCCGCTGCTGCTCATTGCCGTGGCACCGCTGCTGATTGCGTCGTTCTCGTTTAACTTCAACAACTTCAACATCATAAAAATGCTCACCGACGGCGGACCGAGGTTCGCTGATGCGTCGGTGCCCATCGGGTCCACCGACATTCTCATCACCATGGTGTATTCGATTTCTGGACTCGATGGCACTGCATCGACCAACTACGGGCTAGCCAGCGCAATGTCGATTCTCATCTTCCTGATCGTGGCGACGATCTCGATTCTCAGCTTCAAGCGGACGCGCGCACTTGAGGAGATCAACTGACATGGCCTTCCAAACTGCTCAGTCCAATACAGCCCCGGCGGCGCCGACAAAGCCCGCCGAGAACAAGATGAGCACTCGGCGCTGGTGGCGCGACGTCGGGTGGCGGTACATCGTGGCAGCGGTCGCCGTGGTGTATTCAGCCTTCCCAATCATTTACGTGTTGTCCGCATCCTTTGCTTCAAAGGGCACACTGTCGGGTTCCAACTCACTGTTCGCCACCATGTCGACGTCAAACTATGCGGCGTTGAACGACACCATGTTCTGGACCTGGGTAGTGAATACCCTGGTGATTGGAACGACAACAGCAATTGGCACCGTGTTGATGGGCTCCGCGGCCGCATACGCCTTCTCTCGGTTCCGGTTCAGTGGCCGCCGGGTCGGGTTGACCGCGCTGCTGGTGATCCAAATGTTCCCGCAACTCTTGGCTTTCGTGGCGGTATTCCTGCTGCTGCTGGCCTTGGGTGATGTCGTGCCCATGCTGGGACTCGACTCTCGGGTGGGCCTCATCATGGTGTATCTCGGTGGAGCACTGGGGGTCAATACATTCTTGATGTATGGGTTCTTCAACACAGTGCCCAAGGAACTTGATGAAGCCGCGAAGATTGATGGGGCATCCCAGACGCAGATTTTCTGGATCATCATCCTGCGTTTGGTCGCACCAATTCTTGCGGTGGTTGCGCTGCTGTCCTTCATTTCCACGTTCTCCGACTTCTTGTTGGCAAAGCTGATTCTGCAGTCGGAAGGTAACTGGACTCTCGCGGTGGGCTTGTATCAGTGGGTGTCGGACCGGCTATCCGCAAACTGGGGGCTGTTCGCCGCTGGTGCGGTCATCAGTGCCATCCCCGTGATGTTGCTCTTCCTCTTCCTACAGAAGTACATCGTGTCTGGCTTGACTGCCGGTTCGGTGAAGGGCTGAGCACTTCGTCCAGCGGGTGCCGGTGTGCGTCGAACGCACCGGCACCTGTGGACGCCGCCGCTGCGCAGGTCTGCGCTCGCTAGGGTAGAGACGTGGACACGCTAGATAACAGGCCCGGTTACGCCCCAACCGATCAAGAACGCTGGGTGGCTGAGCCGCCAAAAAGCAAAGCGCGCACCGCCTTTGAACGCGACCGGGCGCGCATCGTGCACTCATCGGCGCTGCGACGCTTGGGCGCAAAAACACAGGTACTCGGGCCGTCAAGTGACGACTTCGTTCGTACCCGGCTTACCCACACTCTTGAGGTTGCCCAGGTGGGGCGTGAAATTGGTAAACAACTGGGCTGCGACCCGGACGTGGTGGACGCTGCTTGTTTGTCCCACGATCTTGGTCACCCACCCTTTGGCCACAATGGAGAACGTGCGCTGGCCGATGTTGCCCGAGGCATTGGTGGATTCGAGGGCAACGCACAGACACTGCGTTTGCTGACCCGGCTAGAGCCAAAGACCTTCTTTGACGACGGGCGCTCCGCTGGTCTGAACCTCACGCGCGCCAGTCTGGATGCGTCGGTGAAGTACCCGTGGCGCCTCTGGTCGGGCCCCCAAGGGCGGCACACACACAAATTTGGGGTGTACCCCGACGACCAGCCGGTCTACGACTGGCTGCGGCAGGGCGCTCCCGAGCAGGTGAAGTGCCTCGAAGCGCAGGTGATGGACCTCGCGGACGACATTTCCTATTCAGTTCATGATGTTGAGGACGCCATTGTGGGCGGAAAGTTTGACCTTAACCTGATGACTGAAGACGCTGAACGCACCCGGGTGATCGACGCCGTGCAGACCTGGTACGGCGAGGACTTTGACACAGCGGAACTCGACGCCGCCATGACCCGACTGGACTCTGATGGACTGTGGGTGCATAACTACGACGGGTCCCGCCAGGCGCTGGCCTGGTTGAAGAACTCTACGAGCCGTCTGATCGGCCGATTCTGTAAGGCTGCGCACGCGGCCACCCGCGCCGAATATGGCAGCGGACCGTTGACCCGCTATGCGGCTAACCTGATCGTGCCGCAGGAAACGGCTGCTGAGATATTGGTGCTCAAAGGCGTCGCCGTTGCCTATGTGATGGCACCGCGCGAACACGAACCCGTATATCTTCGGCAACGAGAAATCATCCGCGACCTCGTGGCAGTTCTTAGTGAGCGTGCCCCGGCAGCGTTAGAAACCCACTTCGCCGCTGACTGGGCACTGGCTGACGGCGATGACGCTCGATTGCGCGTTGTCGTGGACCAGGTTGCGTCTTTGACGGACGTTAGCGCCGTGCAGTGGCACAAACAGTGGATTCAGCCCCGAGTCAACGCGTAACGCCCGGATTCATCGCGCCCGGATTTCGGAGCTGCTTCGACGGCTAGACTCATTGGTGTGGCTGGTCTGATTAAACGTGAGGACGTCGATGCGGTGCGCGAACGCGCGCCCATTGACGAGATTATTGGGGCCCACGTCACCTTGAAGCCTGCTGGTGTGGGCTCCCTGAAGGGACTGTGCCCCTTCCATGATGAGCGCACGCCGTCATTTCACGTGCGACCGCAGATTGGCCGCTGGCACTGCTTTGGGTGCAGTGAGGGCGGCGACGTCATCTCCTTTGTTCAGAAGACCGACGGCCTCGCCTTCGCAGAAGCCGTTGAGTACCTGGCGCAGCGCAGCGGGATCCAATTACGGTACGAGGAGGGCACCGGCGCCCCACGAAAAAGTGAAGATCCGAACCGGCGCCACCGGTTGCTCGAAGCAAACCGAGTAGCCGCAGACTATTACTCAGAGCAACTATTCGGCCCCGATGCCGGCGTCGGACGCACCTTTTTGGCGCAACGTAGCTTTGACCGGGCCTCTGCCGAAACCTTCGGCGTCGGCTTCGCGCCAACGGGCTGGGACAACCTCTACAAGCACCTGCGTGGTCGCGGATTCGAGGACACAGAACTGGTTGCGGCAGGCTTGGTCAGCCAGGGCAACAGGGGAGTCTATGACCGGTTCCGGGGCCGGCTGATTTGGCCGATTCGGGACGTCACCGGCGCCACAATCGGGTTCGGTGCGCGCAAACTCCTCGATGAAGATCAAGGACCCAAATATCTCAACACCCCGGAGACGACGCTCTACAAGAAGTCGCAGGTGCTGTACGGCCTTGATCTGGCTAAGCGCGATATTGCCAAACTGAAGCAGGTCGTCGTCGTCGAGGGGTATACGGACGTGATGGCGGCGCATCTCTCGGGTGTGGGAACAGCTGTTGCCACCTGTGGCACTGCCTTTGGCAGTGACCATGTGCGGGTAGTACGCCGGTTAGTCGGCGACACTTCAGCTGGCGCCGGTGTGCAGTTAGCCGGGGGCACCAGTTCGGGTGGGGAAATTATCTTCACCTTTGACGGGGACGCTGCTGGACAAAAAGCTGCCATGCGGGCCTTTGGTGAGGATCAACGTTTTTACGCTCAAACATTCGTGGCAGTTGAACCCAGCGGAATGGATCCGTGCGATCTGCGGTTGGCACGCGGACCTGATGCGGTGAAGGCCCTCGTGACGAGTCGTCAGCCGCTCTTTGAGTTCGTCATTCGTACCACCCTGGACTCCTTTGACTTGGACACCGCTGAGGGCCGCGTGGGGGCGTTACGGGCCGCTGCGCCGGTTGTTGCGGGGATCAGAGACCGTGCCCTGCGCCCTGAGTATGCGCGCATGCTGGCTGGCTGGTTGGGAATGGACGCAGAGAGTGTTCGTCGGGCGGTGACGAATGCGACCTCGGCGGCGCAACCGAGCTCCCGTAGTGGCTCCGGTCGGGGCGAAGGTGGTCGTGCGGGACAAGCCCTACCCGACGCCGACGACGGTGGCTTTGGTCGGCCAGATCGGTCTGACCCCGTTGCCAGGTTGGAACGTCAAACTCTTGAGGTGGTGCTGCAATACCCTGCCTTTGTTCCAACGGAATTTGGTGAACTAGCGGCCGATGCTTTCAGCGTCCCAGCGTGGCGCGCTGTGCACGAAGCTATTCGGGCTGCCGGTGGCGTCAGTCAAGTTGGCGCAGATGCGCCGGCGCAGTGGGTTCCTCGAGTGTTAGAAGAGGCTTCAGCACCGGTAGTCGGGCTCGTGAACGAGCTAGCAGTGTCGCCGTTGCCGGCTGACCGCGAGGACGACGTCGAGGTCTACGTGCGGGGAATCGTGAACAGCTTGGTAGAAATGCAGATCACCCGGCGCATTGCAGATCTGCGCAGCCGGTTACAGCGCACCGATGCCAAGGTTCAACCCGACGAGTATGAGGTTGTGTTCAAAGAACTCTTGGAGCTTGACCAACAGCGTCGAATTATCAGAGCACGCGGCGACAGCAGCTAATTGCCACCTTGGCAATGGTGCGGAAAGCCAGAGCGGAATCGACCCTGGGGTCACCGGTGAGTGGGGCAGACGGGACTTGAACCCGTGACCGGCGGATTATGAGTCCGATGCTCTAACCAACTGAGCTACTGCCCCGAGCGGCTTCAAGCCGCGTGCAAAAGAGTACCCCGTACCCACCGGTGGGTGTGGCACCTGCATCACGATAACCTTGGGGTATGTCCTTTCTTCGTCGTGCTATACCCGCTGACGTTCGTCAGGTTGCGCAAAAACTCACCGATGAACGCGTACTGGCAGCAGCTCGTGTCGTTCCCCTTGCCGATGTCGCCGAGGTTACGGAAGGTTTGCTTGACCCGATGGCTGGTGATCCTGCGGACTGGGCGATCGCAACCATGAACCATGTGATCATTTTGCGAGACGGCGCCGCAATGGGCCGGCAGTGGTGTGATGTTGATCGCGCCGCACTAGATCCGCTAACAGCGAACCTGACCATTATGTGGGCAGATGCGAGCCCAGTGTCGACTCTGAAACTTGCTGACATCAAGGACCCGAAGTTCGCTGCCATGTTGCATGACCGCGTGCAAGCGTCAGTCATCCTCGCTGAAACGGTGCACTTGCCGCACAAGCAGTCTGCCCGGGTTGCAGTCCGCCGAGATGCTTCTGGACAACTCTTTTCTCAAGTGATTGGGCCCGGAACTATCCGCCTCGATGACCCACAAACGGTGGCTCTCGTGGACGCTGCGGAGTCCCGAATTAGAGATGCGTGCGGACTACCCCGATAAGCCTGCTAAAGTTCTTACCGCACGCTCCGCACAGGCAAAAGCCAGCGGACGTTCCCGCGTAGCTCAGCGGCAGAGCATCCGACTGTTAATCGGACGGTCACTGGTTCGAATCCAGTCGCGGGAGCCAACCAAGGCCCAGATCTCAACGATCTGGGCCTTGCCTTTTGTCTGAGGTCGCTCTGCTGACGGACCAAGCTCCGCGAGGCACCCCTGCTATTGGCGCGTCAAACGGCTAGGCTCACGGGAGATTAGGCCACAACCTGGGAGATGACCTATGAGTGAGCAGGACAACGCGCAGCACGTTGACGGACATCAGGGTGCGCCGCCACCACCGCCACCTCCGCCGCCCCCTGGCCCGGCAGCACCAGGGCCAGTGCAACCGACCCAGCAACAGACACCGCCTCCGGAGCAGCCTGGCTACCCGCCAGCGCCCAGTGCCGCCGATCAGCACACCGCCGTGCTGCCAGCGCAGCAGCAAAACACGTGGCAGCAAGGCTCTGATGCGGCGCAGACCACAGCAATGCCTGCTGCAGTGCCGCAGCGTGAATCGGTGCTTCCGGGCGCACCGGCTCACCAGCAGCAATACGACGAGCAGCGACACGACCAGCATCGACACGATCAGCAGCAATACGACCAGCAGGAGCGGATCGAGGAACCTGCGCGTCGACGCTCTGTTCTTGCCCCAATTCTTATTGCGGTTTTGGCCCTCGTGCTTGGCCTGGGTGGGGGCTATGCAGTCCGCATGTTCACCGCCGACGCGACTGCAAGCGATGAGTACCAAGAGCAGCAGGAGTTACTCACAAAGGCTGAGGAAGAACGCACAGCAGCTTTGGCTGAGAAAGACGAAGCTGAAGAGCGCGCCACAACAGCCGAAGGCGCTGCGGAGCGTGCCGAGGAGCGCGCCGGCGAAGTCGAAGACTCCACGAGTGCACTGCAGGAAGAACTCGACGAGCGGTCTAACTCACTTGATGAACTTGAGGAACAGCTCGACGAACGTCAACAGGAATTAGATGAGCGAGCTGCTGACCTTGAAGATCTCGAGGCTGCGGTAACTGAAGACGAGTAGTAGCTGAGTTCGAGCTGTCTCACCGGGCCGGGTCACGTCGAATGGCCCGCCCGGTTCGTGGGAAGATGTGCACTATGGCGATGAGAGAGATCCGCGTCCTTCCGGACCCGGTACTGCGTACCCCCTGTGACCCGATTACCGTTATTGATGACCGCGTGCGCGGCCTCGTTGAGGACCTGCTGGAGACCGTCAATCACGAAGGCCGCGCTGGTTTGGCTGCAAACCAAATTGGTGTGAACCTGAGGGCATTCGCGTGGAACATTGAAGAAGAGATTGGCTACGTGCTGAACCCGCGGGTGGTGGAACTGTCTGAAGATGAGTACCAGGACGGCGATGAGGGCTGCTTATCTGTGCCCGGACTATGGTTCCCAACGGAGCGTGCCTGGTACGCGAAGGTTGAAGGTACTGACCTCGATGGCAAGCCTGTTGTGGTGGAAGGCACCGAGCTGATGGCCCGTTGCCTGCAGCATGAGACGGACCACCTCGATGGGTATCTCTACATTGACCGGTTGGAGAAGTCCGTCCGCAAGAAGGCCATGCGAACGCTGCGCGAGCAGCTCTAAGCAGCCTTTACTCGCTATCGGTGCCGAGATCAGGCATGATTAGTGAAAGCACGCCGCTGAAACCATAGTTTCCGTCGCCAGAATGAGGCCGTTGGGGAAGACGACCCTCGACTCTGGGAGGAACGACATGGCTGGTGCAATCACCCGCGGTGTATTTTTTGTGCACTCAGCACCTCGTGCACTTTGTCCACACATGGAGTGGGCAGCTGCTAACGTGCTGGGCGTTCGCGTGTCACTCGACTGGATCGAGCAGCCTGCTGCTCCTGGAATGTTCCGCACGGAGTATTCCTGGCAGGGCCCCGCCGGCACCGGTGCCAAGCTTGCCTCTGCGCTGCGTGGGTGGACCCACCTGCGCTACGAGGTCACTGAAGACGCCAGTCATGGCACAGACGGGGGACGCTGGAGCCACACCCCTGAACTTGGCATATTCCATGCCTCAACCGATGTGCACGGCAACGTCATGGTGCCCGAAGATCGCGTGCGAGCAGTGCTGGCTTACGCCGGGGACGCACACACAATGAAGCAGGAACTTGATCTGGCCCTTGGCCAGGCCTGGGATGACGAGTTGGAGCCGTTCCGCTACGCAGGCGCGGGAGCCCCCGTCAGGTGGCTGCACCGCGTCGGCTGATCAGATCCCTCGAAACGTGTGAGAAACACCATTACCGCAACGTCCCAGTGCACGAAAAGGGTGGCGATTCCAACTGGAATCGCCACCCTTTTCGTGCACTCAGGGAGTGGGGCTAATTATTGGTGACTACGAGAGCCACATTGTGTCCGCCGAAGCCGAACGAGTTGTTGATTGCTGCGATGTCGCCCTTGGGCAGGCCTCGCGGAGTGTTACGCACGAGGTCGAGCACCAACTCGGGGTCTGGGTTGCTGACGTTGATTGTTGGTGGTGCCTGACGTTCGTGCACTGCGAGCACCGTGAAGATGGTTTCCAGTGCGCCGGCACCGCCGAGGAGGTGACCGGTCATTGACTTCGTCGCAGAGAGCGCAACATGGTCAGAGTCAGGGCCGAGAACTTCACGAATGGAACGCGCCTCGATGAGGTCCCCCACGACGGTGGACGTCGCGTGTGCGTTCACGTGCACAACCGAACTCATCTCCACCCCGGCATCGGCGACTGCGGCACCCATGGCGCGTACTTGGCCTGCTCCGGTGGGTTCGGGGGAGGTGATGTGGAATCCGTCCGCTGTGAGGCCGATTCCGCTGATGCGGGCATACACGCGTGCACCGCGTGCCGCAGCGTGCTCAGCTGACTCCAGCACGACAACGCCAGCGCCTTCACCAATGACAAAGCCATCACGAGCCGTGTCATAGGGGCGCGAGGCGCCTTCGGGGTCGTCATTGCGCAGGGAGAGGGTTCGTGAGGCCGCAAACGCGGAGATGGGCATGGGGTGGATCGTCGCTTCTGTTCCACCAGCCACGACAACGTCGGCGCGACCGGAGCGGATCATTTCCACTCCGTAGGAAATAGCTTCGGCGCCGGAGGCACAAGCAGACACGAGTGCGTGAGCACCAGCCCGGGCACCGAGCTCTAGCGATACATAGGCGCTGGGGGAGTTGGGCATGAGCATGGGAACGGTCATGGGTAGGACGCGACGGGCCCCCTTTTCTTTCAGCGTGTCCCAGGCATCGAGCGTGGTCCAGAGGCCACCGATTCCCGAGGACACCACTGTGCCGAGCCGGTCGCCGTCCATTTCGGGGGCTCCGGCGTCTTCCCACGCTTCGCGTGCGGCGATCATGGCGTACTGAGTTGAGGGGTCCATCCGCTTCATCTCGGGACGGCTGAGTTTCTCCTCAGGCTTCTCCTTGATGGTGGCGGCGAAGCTCACGGGCATACCGTACTTTTCGGCCCAGTCGTTATCGAAGGTGCGGGCACCGGATTCACCGGCTAGTGCTGCCTTCCAGGTGGAAGCAACATCGGAGCCCAGTGGTGTGGTTGCGCCTAGGCCCGTGACGACGACATCGGGAACGGTGTTCATGGTGTCTCCTGGAAGGTAAAGATGACGGTGAGCTGGGAAGGGGCGGGAATCCCGCCCCCTCCAGTCAGGGTGTGGTCAGGCTTGGGCGCCGGTGATGAAGCTCACGGCGTCGCCGACGGTGGTGAGGTTCTTGACCTCGTCGTCGGGAATGGTGACGCCAAACTTGTCTTCGGCGTGCGTGACGATCGTCATCATCGACAGTGAGTCGATGTCGAGGTCGTCAGTGAAGGACTTCTCTGACGTGACGGTGTCTGCGGGCAATCCGGTCTCTTCAGCAACGATCTCTGCGAGGCCGGTAAGGACGTCTGCTTCGGTGTGAGCCATGGGTTTTCTCCTTGTGGTGGTTCCAGGTCTAAGCCTGGGTGGTTACTTCGGTTTGTCAGGTGGTGCGGGTACTGCGGTTACTGCTTCGACCGGATCAGGCGTTGGCCAAGAATTAGGGTAGAACGATCACCTGTGCGGCGTAGACAAGTCCAGCTCCGAAGCCGATTTGCAAGAGCACATCACCGGATTTGGCTTGTCCTTCACGCACGAGTCGCTCGGTTGCCAGGGGAATTGATGCCGCTGACGTGTTGCCGGTGTCAGCGATGTCTCGGCCGACGACGACGTCTTCGGGGAGTTTGAGCTGTTTAATCATCTGATCGATAATCCGCATATTTGCCTGGTGCGGCACAAATACGTCAATGTCCTGTGGGGTGAGCCCGGCGGCTTCGATTGCTTTCAATGCAATTGGTGCCATTTGGAAGCCCGCCCATTTGAACACAGTTGGTCCGTCTTGACGCAAGGTGGGCCAGATGGCGTCTGGAACTCCAGCGGTGGCTTGCCAAGACTCAGTCTGACCGATTGCTGATGCACGTGAGCCATCGGAGCCCCAGATAGTGGGGCCGATGCCGGGGAAGTCGGATGGGCCAACGATTGCGGCGCCCCCGCCATCACCCAGCAGGAACGAGATAGAGCGGTCGGTTGGGTCGATGAAGTCGCTCATCTTTTCAGCGCCTATTACCAGCACGTATTTGGCCGCGCCGGAGCGCACCATTGCGTCTGCCTGCCCAATTCCGTAGGCGTATCCAGCGCAGGCTGCTGAGATGTCGTATGCGGCGGCGGGGTTGGCACCGATGCGGTCAGCAACGATTGCGGCGGCCGCGGGGGTTTGGTGGAAGTAGGTGACGGTCGACAGGATCACGACGTCGATGTCTTCTCCGGTCAGCCCAGCTGCTGCCAGAGCTTCCCGGGCTGCGCCTTCTGCGAGGTCCACAACGTCAGTGTCGGCGCCGGCACGGCGTCGGGTGATGATGCCCGTGCGCTGACGGATCCACTCATCTGAGGAGTCGATTGGACCGGCAACGTCGTCGTTGGTGACGGTGTTCTCACCGCGGACGCCTCCGATTCCCAGAACTCGGGAGAACTGGGGGCCGGATGCTTGTTTGAGGGTGGCGGTCACGCGAGGGACTCCTGGCTCGGGGTGGGCTGCCCGCCGGCGACCTGTGAGTGCTCAAGGAGCAGTTCACGTGCGGCCGGGATGTCATCGGGCGATTTAATGGCGACGGATGCCACACCGCGCAGAGCGCGGCGGGCCAACCCGGTGAGAACTCCCCCGGGGGCAAGCTCGATGATGCCGGTAACGCCGAGGTTGGCAAGGGTGTTTTGGCACAGATCCCAGCGTACTGGCGCGATGATTTGGCCGGCGAGTCGCACGACGACGTCGGTTGCCGCGCCGTGAGCTGTTCCGGTTGCGGTGTAAGGCGCACCGTCGGCATTGGACAGCAGCGGTAATTTCGGTTGCTGCGTTGGCCAGTTGGCAGCCACGGGCGCGAACTCGTCCCGGGCAGATTGCATGAACGGGGTGTGGAATGCACCGGCGACTTGCAGTGCGATGACTCGAGCCTTAGCGGGGGGCTGGTCGGCTAGTGCTGCGAGTGCTTCGGGAGTTCCTGCGGCGACGATTTGGCCGCCGCCGTTGATGTTCGCGGGGTAACACCCTGCGGCTTCAATGGCCGCAAATACTTCATCAGTTTCTCCGCCGAGGACGGCGCTCATGGCAGTGGGCGTGAGCGTGGCAGCCTGAGCCATGAGCCGGGCACGTTCGGTGACCAGGCCTACGGCGTCTGCGTCAGTGAAGACTCCAGCGACGGCGGCTGCGGAAAACTCCCCAACCGAGTGCCCTGCTGTGACGTCAACTATTTCAGGTGCGGACCTGCCGTCTAGTAACGCGCGGAGGGCGAGCAGCGAGGTCGCGACGATCAGTGGCTGGGCCACGGCGGTGTCCCTGATGGTGTCAGCATCGGAGGTCGTTCCGTGGCCGGTGAGGTCTAGTTGGGCGGCCTCAGAAAGCGCAGCAAGTTGGTCGGAAACGCCGGGGAGTTCCAACCATGGGTTGAGCATTCCGGGGGTCTGAGAGCCCTGTCCAGGGCAGAGAACAGCAATCACTCGTCAACAATGCCTTCCTACTGTGGTTTAGCGTCGTCACGACGCGCACGAACCTTAATGGTTGCAGTTGTAGGGACTCTACAAATTGGCGGCGAGCCCGGGTGTGAGTTCCCCCAGCGCCAGGCCAATCTGCAGCACAAATGACTCCCGAGCGTCCAACGGATCCCACCCAGTCAACTCTGCCACTTTACGCAACCGGTACCGCACCGTGTTCGGGTGCACGAAAAGGCCGCGTGCCGCTGCTTCGAGTGATCGGCCGGTCCCCAGGTAGGCGGACAGTGTTTCCAATACGGAACTGGAACTGTCCCGGAGCGGAATATAGGCCTGCTCCACTAGGGTGCGTCGTGCGCTGCGGTCACCGATCAGAACCCGTTCCGGCAGTAAGTCGTCTGCCAAAACCGGTCGCGGGGCCTGCGGCCAGGCGGGCGCTGCTGCAAGGGCAGCGAGCGCGGCAGTGGCGGAACGTCCTGCTTCTCCGACGCCGGGAACTGTCGGGCCGATGACCACTGGGCCAGGCCCGAAGCGTGGCACCAGGGTTTGTGCTGCGGCCATAAGGTCGGTGTCCCCACCGAGAACAAGCACAACCCGGTCGGATTGGATTCCGACAAGCGAATCTGTTGCGGCGCGCCGGGTGGCACGACGCAGTTCAGCAGCTTTGACCTCGTCGAGCGGTCGGGTTGTGGTGCCGACCATGACGAGAACAGATCCGTGTCCGCTCCACCCCAAGGCTGCAACTCGTGACCGCAGTGATTCATCAGGGTCGCCGCGCACCAGGGCGTCCACGACGAGTGCTTCGAGGCGGGCGTCCCACGCGCCTCGCATTTCTGCGGCTCGGGCATAGACCTCTGCTGCGGAGAAGGCGACCTCTCGGGAATAGCGCAGAACTGCTTCACGCAGGTCACGTTCGCCGCCTGGGACAGCGAGTTGATCCGAATGGGTTTCGACTACCTCAACGATGACTCGGACCAATTGCAGGGTGTGTTGCAGTGAAATGGCCCGGGTGAGCTCGGGCGGCGCGGCGGCAA
>RCNJ01000130.1_pt1 | contig 62456 bp, 59 predicted proteins | sample 2041171 | NCBI WGS metagenome assembly RCNJ01 (sample SAMN09708213, study PRJNA481090) | feces metagenome | biome: feces | host: Pygoscelis adeliae | place: Antarctica: Rookery Lake | collected 2010-03-01 | reverse complement strand
GAACTTTCCGCCACATGCTTGACCCCGATTCCACCAACCAGACATATGCGTCAAAGAGAGGCAAAACACATCGTATTCCGAGGCATTCTGGTGATTGGGCTGTTGCAATTTGAGCGGTCTCAAGAGCAGGGTCTCAGTTCCAGCTGAAAGTGTAGCGCTGCGGTCGGCCCTCCGCTGCCAAAAGGAGAAATCATTTCCGGGCCATGCGTGCAGTGAAGGCGATCGCTTTGAAAGCCTAGGTCAGACGACTCTACCAGATTGCAATAGTTGGCGTAACTCGAGGTTGTGGCTTTTGCGAAGCGTTCATGTGCCACTGCGGGTTTTCAGCTGCGGCGACGCCGAGCAGTGGGATCCGTTGGGCGGGGCCATTGCAGTGTAGAGGGGCCGGAGAGGGCCAAGAGTCGCAGAGCGCACCAGGTGCGAGAATGTTGGGAGGGAGGAGCGACGGTGGAGAGGGACAGAGTCGGGGGGAGGGAGTGGCCCTTTTATAGAAGTTGAAAGCGGCGGCAGGCACGTGCACGCGCGTTGCCCGATTAGGGCGCGCGCTAAACCGGAAGCTCGAACACCACGATCTCTATTATAATGTTTACAAAGGCATGATGAAGATCTTGAGCACCCCCCCAGGTCGTGGTTGAAGGTGGATTGACCATTGCTGAGTAATGCCCTAGGAGAATTGCGGTTAGCGCTGATCTTGACAGAAACACCCTGCGATCTTGCATGTGTCAGCTGCACGAGTCGGTATCATAAGGAGGAATTGGCAGCTGAGCAATGGTTTGTGAAGCATTCTCAGGTCTTCCAACATGCTTGGCGATCCAAGACAAATCATTGCTAGATTTAGAATTTGACATTATCATGCATATATTTACAATCCTAAGAACCCCCTGCTTGCTTAGTGAAAACCCGACAGAAAGACATCACCACTCCAAGTCTACTCTTTGATGCTATTCCAACCTCCGACTACCACCTGCAGTACTCTACTCGTTGTCATCTGCTCGTAAAGACATGCCATCGTCGCACAGTAAACTCGTCTTAAGACGCGGTATACTCGAACTGAAGTCGAAAGATCATACTCGAATCGCCAATGCTTCTTCTCCCGTTCCTGCTCCCTGCTTTCCCCCATTCCTCATCTTTCTCATATCTTACGCCCTCCTCTTCCTCATCTCACCAATCTTGGTTTGGATCTTGAATTTGGCTATTTCTACCAGCCCTCAATGAATCAACCGTTTACGCGGTTGGTGGAAGCTGATCCTTATCAGTCTTGACTCTCCTGCGAACAGTGGTCTCATCCGCCTCAAGCTTGACCTTTCCGTTGCTATGCTCAACCTCAAGCTTAGCTTTCTCAACCTTGGCCGGCTCAAAGCGCTTGCGCATGGCGGCAATCATCTTTCCGAACCAAAAGAAGTTCAAGGTGTTAAGAACCAAGTTCGATCCGAGGTAGATAATGGCCAACCAAAGCGGCAGGTATTCCTTACCAGCAAAACGCATAATATCATTGTGCACTGGGACTGGATATTCGGTGGTAGTACCGTTCAGCTTGGCAAGCTCAATCTGCTCGGTGGCATGAGTGTGGTGCAGTGCGCGCCACATGTCCTGGTACACGCGCAGGGACTGGTAGGTGCCCCAGCAGAGACGGCATGAGAAGAAGGTTGCGAGGAGGCAGACGCCGTTGACGAGTTGGCGCTTGGAGCCGGTGAGGTTGAGTTTGTCGAAGAACCAGTGGAAGTTTAGGAATGGAGAGGAAAGCTCGTAGAGGATGAAGGTCGAGGAGTAGTAGTTTACGATTGGGCGCTGCTAAGTGGTTAGCACATTGCCAAACAGCATGGCATGAAAATGAGTGGATGGTATGAGACTTACGAAGCCAAAGCTGAAGACGGTGAGAGCGCTCATAGCATGCGCAAGCATCCCTGGTCCAAACATCTTGATGTTCTGCAGGGTGATAACAAGATCCCACAAGAAGTATCCAGCGGCCAAACCCTGGATACAACCACTCGCCCCAGTATACCCCCAAACTCTCTCCTCCCAGCTCATGTTCTTCCTCTCCTCATCGAAAAAGATAACAAACAGGGCGATGCTGTTCACCAACAAACTCTGGCAAAGCGACACCACATGGACGTCCCAGTTGAAGCGCTTCTCAGCGGAGAGGGCTGGGTACTTTTGTGGGAAGAAGAAGGTTGAGGCCTTGGGCGCAACAACCTTGTTAATGAATGTGTAGGCGAGGAATGAAGCGACAACCTCGTGGATGTGCAGCGGCAAGGTGGCGAAGCCAGTGTGCTCTGCGAAAGGCGTAACAGCCTTTGCTAGCCATGGGATTCCCGGTATTGGGTCGTGCATGTTTGCGACTCGTTGTGCTCAGAAACAAGCTGTATTGACAGTTTAGAATTGTTTGCACGCTAGGCAGTTTCATATGCCTCTGACGGGTAGAAAGGGTTTATAGGTACGTGGCGGCCTGGGGCTCAGGAAGAGTGTCAACTGAGTCGAGAGGTTCCAAGGTTGGAGACAGTTGTGGACAGCTTCTCGGCGACGGCTTGCCTTGTGAACGCGGCTGGCACTTCTGTTGGGGAGGAGCGGCGGAATTAGTGACGGACATGGACCCTTTCCCGGCTGAGGACAGGGACTAGTTTTGTTCTCGGATGCATTTTCGAGACATTATTAGCCAGTGACTGGGACAGAAGATTGAAAGTGGATGTGATCGGAAGAATAAAAACCCGCCTGTGTCTGGCAAGCTCGTAAGGCTGAAGACAACAACAAGGCTGGGGAGGTTGGATCCACATAGGGAGCTAGACAGCCAGGTAGACGTCTGATAGCTCGCCATAGCTACGACAAACCGAATCCGACAAGAAAGGTTGCTTCATGTTAAATTTACAAGAATGTCGGACTCGCTATACAATCTTCTAGCTCCCTACCTCAACTCTGGGGCTAGTACGGCTTCAGCTTCCACGGCACCTCCGTCTTCCTCAGTACCAGCGCCCCACGATGCGGTAACAAGCTCCTACCTGAGCCGCCTTCAAACGTTACCATTGGACTCACTCACCACAACCGAGTCAGACGCCATAAGACAGAACAGTCAATCCGTGGTGCGCTCACTCGAAGCTCTATCTGCTCGCTCTCACAAGTCTATTATTACCAGCTCCACCCATTTGTCCAATGTTCGCACCCAACTACTCTCAATAGCGGCCGACGCAGCACAGCTTAGCTCTCAAATCCCTCGACTGGACGAAGAAGCTTTGAGCTTCGCCGAGCGCTTCAACAAGTCAAACACAGAAAACAACCAAACACTAGAGCGCAGGCGCAAGGCCCTTCTCTTATCCCGCAACCTCGACCGCCTCTCCGACGTCCTCGAGCTACCCTCCCTTCTCTCCTCCGCCATATCCACATCCACATCCACCAGCTCCTCAACTTCTGCACACGGCAGCACGGCCACGAACCAAAATTATGCATCTGCCCTAGACTTAAATGCTCATATCCGCCGTCTTCACACACTATATCCGGATTCAAGATTGGTGCGGAATGTGAATAAGCAAGCCGAAGACGAAATGCTCCACATGACAACCTCCCTGATCGCCTCCCTCCGAACCCAAGGGCTAAAGCTAGCAGCAGCAATGCGCACCATCTCCTGGCTACGCCGCATAGCACCGGAGCTCAAAGCCGGCGTGGGAAATGGAGCCAAGGGCTCGGAAGGTAGTCTCGGGGGTGTCTTCCTCGTGTGCCGCCTGGCGAATTTGATGCAGATGCTGTCTGCATTGGAGCCACTGAAGGAGTTGGCGGATCACGAAACGCAGCAGCTGAGAGACGAGAGGGTTAGTGAGGCGAGGGGAGAGAGGAGAGGAGATAATAGGTGGTCAGGCGGCCAGCAGACAGAGAGGTTTTTGAAGAGGTGGATTGAGATTTTTAGGGAGCAGAGTTTTGCTGTTATAAGTGTGTTTAGGAGTATCTTCCCACAGGAAGGGGATGTGGCGGGAGTGGATAAGGAAGATCCGTTGCAGCCGCTTCCGAGCAGCTTGGCGACGTTTCCGCATCATCTTATATCGATGTTGTTGGAAACATTGCGACAGTACCTGCCGAATGTGAAGGGCAAGGCTAGCCGCGACAGCTTATTGACACAGGTGCTGTACTGTGCTGGCTCATTGGGAAGACTTGGTGGAGATTTTAGCTTGGTGCTGTCATTCCTTGAGGATGTCACCGAGGATGAAGAGGAGGAGGAGTGGGTGGCTGTGGTTAAGAAACACAGAGTCCTGGCTGGGAAATTGGAGAGTATGGTTGGTGCTTGAGCAGCTCCACGAACAAAAGGCAATGGAGAGAGAAAGAGAGCATTCAGCGTGTCCGACGATGCCATCTCGGTACTCGAGCGCTGGAGACATTTGCCAAGCCACGAGAGAATGGCGATGCAGAAGGCATCATGGGTCGTCGGTACAGCTGTGCAAGGCCGGTAGTGCTCTGGCAGGCGCGTCTACGGCGTCTGCTGCGCGAGATAACCACGCTGTCATATCTGGGCCACATGTCCTCGCCACCACTTCATTTGATACGCTGGAGTTTTGATAAGGTCAGTTGATCTGGGGTGCATAGGCGCGTCAGATTCAGGCGATATACTGGTCACGGTGCAGCGATGCCCGATTTCCAGATTTGGCAGTTCAAAAGTTCAAGCACCGGACGTAGTACAAGCCGTCATAAATAGCGGCCGAGGCAAGCCGGGCACCAGAATCGAACGTTGCCATGTTTGGCGAATGGGCGAGAAAAGTTTAAGACACGCAGCAGACGAGCTAGGCACGCGATGTAATCATGTAGATGTCGGCCGCGCTTGCTAAATCCCTTACCTTCTGGATTTGAGGTCGGTCACGTAATGAGAACAAAGAGGCGCGCCTGCCTCGTGAACTGCGGCTCGTCACGAGGCGCGATGGTGCCAAGCAGATTTACAAGCACTGGAGGTCGATGGTGAAGATCTGGACTGGTCTTTGTTCTCTGTAATCAGCTATAGCATTGGGGTAGAATGTAGTCGTACTAGAAGTACCGCTACTATCCAACTTCTGCTGGATACTGTATAGTCCATAGAACGAGAGTGCGACTCCGTATAGTCGACTGGTTAACTCAAGAATCAAAGAAGTGCTTGACCGCAATTTCAAGCGCTGACGGCCTCGTGCATCTTTGACTTGGAGTAGATGGACCTAGTGTGTCAATGTTCGGGGTTCCCCGCCACACCGTTCCCAGGCCTGAAGCTTGTTTGAGCTTGACTACAGTACGACAGCCAACATTGCTCCAATTTTCGGTAAGGGTCCAGATTCTCGGCTCTTAGTACGGAGTAGGATCCAACCCAACCATTCTGTCATCAGAATGCGGTATTATGTGCTAGCGGTGCTGTCATTAAATGTCGAGTATAGTGACAGCGGGCCCGACAAGGTCTGTATAACATGGTACAGTACTCCGTATGGAGGTACAGGTTTGAGAAGTACTCGTGGTCGCAGTAACGCGGACTTCTAACACTCGGGACCGGAACCAATGGACGGCCACTGGACCGGATACCAAATGGTCGATGGAAGTTTGATGGCGAGATCGCCATAGTGTGGCTACACCGCTTAGCGAGCGTAAGAGTTTTATTAGTGCGCAGGAAGCGAGGACTGTGGTGTGGTGTGGAAAGGTAGATAGTGGATGATAAGTGGTTGGGGTTAGTGAAGGAGAGCGACTGACAGCGGCTAGAAAACCACAGCGCAGGACCCTGTAGATCATACGCCGGATAACTAGATGTGGCCAAAGAAAGACCGAGGAATATATACTAAGCGATAAGACCTTGAATAAACTTTATGATTGAATTGCATTGCCACAGATCTGAAGATCCTACTCGTAGTTGTGTGTTGAAGTCTGGACATTGTCCGATTGTAATCAGATAAGCTTTGGCGCTCAGCTATCAGCCGTACATTGTCGACCACGAACCAACTTCAGTTACACATCGACGTCGAGTCACCACCACAGTAGCAATACGAACTGACTGAGTACATACTTCATCATCCAGTCCTCGATCGCTTCTCCATACACCACACAACACCATTGTTCATATTCATTTAATCGTTGGAGGAGACTTGCAAAAAGCAAAAGTCAGTGCTTAGATCCGTGCCAATACACACCCCAGGCTCCCAAGGTCGCTTCCCCACACCGCATCACCCTACCCCCGCCGACGCTATCTGTGCATAGAGCGGCCGGGCACCACCATCACGAAGTACATCGCGACATAGCGACATCGCTAGAAAGGAAAAGCGGTGGCTTTTGGGCTGCAGGAGGGCTATGCGCACTGAAATTTGAGCGAAGTGCCACTTTTGCTGTTAGCAAGGAATACATGAAGTAAGGGGGATTGGAAGCAGGAGACACTAGCAGCCACGACCGGGCCTAGAATAGATACAGTGGACATTGCGGTATGTACCTGGCTGGCTTTCCCACACCGTTATTCTCCGTTCCCCATGAGCATTCGGTCCGAACTTTACATCCCGGGCACAACAAAGAACCTTTACTCATACTATACTTTACAGATTCGATATACTGGTCACTCGCTAGGCAACGTCATTACCAGTACAACTACCATATTCGTTGGGTTTGAGCATTGGACTGGAATTCGGGGGGAGACACGGCTCGATGTCCACCCAACCACCGCAACATCGACGAGCGCTCCCTATTCCGGTCGAGACAACCTGTAGAAGCCACAGACAAGCTTCAACATCACAACAACTTAACGATTCACCACTGCCCACAAATCCTATCGAATCCATATATGCTCTTGACGGGGCGGACGACAAGTCGCCAACAGAGGAAAGAGCGAAAACCCCAGGGGTATTACCTCAACCAGTCGAGACGATAAAGAGCAACAGAGGTGCGGTGGACGACAACAACACCCAGCATAATAGTGGATCGGACGATTCAATACCCTCAACCACGACCGAGTTTACAACAACACTCGACCACGGCAACGAGACAGCGGACAGGGAAAGAGCGAAGAATACACACACAAATATACAAAATGAGGAGGATCAAGACTTCACACCAATGCCAACGCTGGCGGCTTTCACGAGGCAGTCCAACCCGACCGTTCTGAGTCCACCTCGCAGACTAAGGTTTGCACCAATACTTATCGAAACGACGAGAAGGAGCAGAAAAGCTGGAGACTCGAGACCAGCTACGCTTCCGACGGATAAGACGGACTTGACGCCTGGCACACCAAATATTTACACCACTCCCTCCAATCTTTTGAGGCATGCTACCACGCAAGGACGGGGCAGAGGCACTGCGTTACTACATCCACAAGACACATCGACCGGGATGAGGAGCTCTAGTCTGCCACCGCCGTTAAGACCATACAGGCAAGGCAGCATGAGACCACATCCAAACACGAGAGCGAATACTCGCTGTGGGAGTTCGGGTAGGAGAGCAGTAGTCGTGAGCCAGAGCCAATCTACGGAGGTTGACAATGCTACGTCCTTTTCTTCTTCCTCCGCCTCCGACAGCAGTAAAACTGTTACTCAGTACGCTGTCACTGTAACCGCAGTTGCAAGGACAGATAGTCTTGAGCAGTCCCGCAACGAATCGCTACTCTCCACGCCATCGCTCACTGGTTCATTCACGAGTGTGACAAACTCCCAGAACTCCTCAATAAACAACGTACGCATCTCGTCGATCGATTCTCCATCCAGGATGAGAGAGTCTTGTGATGAGCGTTACGACGGCTACTTGTTATCGTTAGCCGCCATCGCAGCCGAGGAACAGCTCAATGAAAGGGTGCTGAAAGAGAAGATGCTTCGTGAGCAGATGGAGCTGGCCTACACGAACCGGGATTTCTGCTACGAGCCAGTTAGTCACTGGGGAGGAGACGAAAGTGCCTCTGAGCCGCCTAGTCCTGCTCGTGGTTCGACGCTCGCGAGGAAAGCTTCAACGCTGGATGAGCAAAGAATAGTTGAGATTCAGCCAGAGGAAGACGACGACAGTAGCGACATCTCCGACGACGATTTCGAAGGGCCACCAGCTTTCCCACACGAAATTACCTCGAGGAAGGAATCCGAGCCAGCTCGAGAATTCACCTCCCTCCCAACCGCCGTCCTCGCGGCACCACATCCTCCAAGAGGCATGACACTGGCAGAAATCGAGTACCACGAAGCGGAACTCGTGAGACTGAGAGCGGAAGAGACACTCCGCCTCGTCGCCGCGGAGGCCACGACTCCGAGTTTCGCAGATCCGTTCTGGACGAACGGACAATCTGTGAAGCCTGTGGCGCTCCCACTGCTTACGCCCGTCAAGGAAGCAGGGAAGGAGGAGAGAGAGTTGAAGATCCAGCGAGAAGCTGCGAGTCCGCCGATGCTGGGTGGTGATTTGGTCTTCCGCACTTGTCCGTCACCACAAAGAACCAGACTCGAAACTGACCAACGCCACCACGTCCCATGTCCGCAGACTAAGGATGGGGGTGGACTTTGGGGTGGGTATTGTGTTCCGGATCCGGGTGATGCGAGTCCGAATACGGAAAGGAGGAAGGTAAACCCGATGGGATTGCTTGAGACGCCTGCTGCGGAGACGCCTGCCCTCTCCGCTAGACCTGGAATGAGCAGGATGACGAGTGCTGCTAATGCTCATGGATTGCATATGCTGCACGGTCTAGATGAGAGGCTGCAGAAGGAGGTCGCGAAAAAGAAGCGGCAGGAGGCTATCCGTGCCGAGTTCGACGATAAGTTTGTCACGCAGGTGTACAATTACCTCTCTCTCGGCTGGCCATTACTCGCACGCGAATTCGACGAAGAGCTTGCTCATATATCCGGTGTTGACCAAGAAGAGCTGAGGAGGGAGGACGAGCAGGAAAATGGTGTTAAGGGCAACATTGGCGTACAGGAGATAAAATGGGATGGTGCGGAGAATGAGAGGACGGACTCTGAGGACAGTGGGAGTGACGAGGGATGTGGGAGGGATGCTAGATGGTGCGCACTGAAGAAGTATGTCCATGAGTGGGCGAGACAACATCCGGATTTGGTGGGCGACGGGAACCATCAGGACTGGGGAGTTCGCGAGAGAAGGGGTTCCTGGGCCATCTAAGCCAGCAGTTTGATTTTGAGCGAGGCGTTTGGGCGGTTTCATTCGACAGTGACTTTGAGGTCATACGATCACGACGGAGTTTATGGCCGAAAAGCGAATCAAGGGACAGAGAAATACTTATATGGGCGGCGTTCTAATTCAGAATGAGATGCATGGGAGGCGAACTGCATTGCTGGTGCCGGAGACGATTGAGATTGAGAAAGAATATCGAGATTGCGAGAAGGTTAGGGGACCAGATTGACCACAACATGAGAAGCAGAAGGATGGGTTGTAAAGGTTGGAGCCGAGCATATACCACGAAGCGGTGGAATAGTGTGATGCACCGAAGAGAGGTTTGAGCAGAGACTGAGTTCTTGGTAAGGTTCCTGCATGATTAGCTGGTGTGGATACATAGCTATAATACGAGTCCAACAAGATTCTCCACTCGGTAAAAAGAAGACTGGTCAAGATGTAAATAGACAGTAATCGGACATGGGTGCACCAAAGTGTTGCTTTTCATGATTGCTACGAGAGTGAACTTAATGCCAGGCAGACAGTGTCTCCCGCCATCGCTTTCAGCACAGAACTATTGAACGTGGTGTCATCCAAACAAATAAATAACCTGTACTTGTCGAGGGCAAGTTTGACGTTCGCCACTGCATGGATAAGCTCCGACACCGGAATGTATCGTGCATACAGTATCGCATGGCACGGCGCATGTGGCTTGCATGCTCGGACTCGGAAGTGTGGTGAGCTTGGATGTTTGCATGAGGTGTGGATGCCAAAAGTGGGAGGCCATAGGGTATCGACACGGCGATTTCGTCGGAAAGGTTGACTGCTCTGGTCACTGGTTTGCATTTCGTGGCGATAGTGGTTTGCGTATTTGCTCCTGCTATTGTAGAATTTCGGTTTCGTCTTTTGACTTGTGGGTTTCCAAGGATGGAGGACTGAAAGAGACGAGAGCTCCGTCAAAATTTCCGCAGAAGGAGCGGTGTAACAGAACATCCCTCTCGCTTCCCACAAACCCCATGTCTGACTGCATACAACCGCATATCTCGTCATGCGCAGGGATTTCCGTATGTAGATATCCGGCGAGCCACCTTCGTGGAACTTGGTGCCAAGTTCGTGCGACGGCAACGTCGGGTAGCTTATGTTGGTAGCCGAGGGCTCCGAGAAGGACGTCCGAGGATGTCTGGAGTCTGGTAGAGGGTGTGAGGCTGGGACTGTTTCCGAATTGATGCTTAGTCGAGGACGCACATGAAGCTAGGAAGCGAGATTGAAAACGAGGACGGGTTTTGACGCCAGGCCTCAATTTCGATTTGCGCCCGTTCTAATTGGTCTTTGCGATACACCAGGATGAAATCTTCAATTCGCATTTCAATTCGCATGTCAATCTTTACGAGGTAGTTGTTAACCCGTTTTTGAGCGGAAGTGAGGATATGAGCACCGCCGTAGCGGAACTGGCAGATGCGGAGGGCGCTGGTGTCGATATGGCCTGGGAGATCCTTGAGAGGTGCTGTGATCTTGACAAATGTTTCATGGGGGGCTGCGCGTCGGTGGCGGTGGGAATGCATGGTGATATTTCTGTTGGTAATGTTCTTGTTGTTTGATATTCAAAAAAGAGGGTTTAGCCGGTTGCTGACTCTTCGTAGAGACTTGAAATGGAAACCATGGAGGGGACGCTTTGAAGACTTACATGAAGCCTGAGTAGCGGCGCAATCGTATGCCGCATTGACATTGTGCCAAGTATGGAATGAGGCTTTGATTGTGACAGTTTCGTGAATAAAGAACCGATTGACCTTAATCGCTCCAAAAACATCAGCGGACAACGCAAGCCACCCCAGCTGCTCTTTGTCTTCATCACAAAGCGTGTATATTTCCGGCTCCCTGGATGCGCTCTATTATCTAGCTAGCTCGATTTCAATCGAGTGGCAGAAGGCGCGTCTATATCCCGCCCCTCATCTTCTGCAAATGGTTAATAAACCCATAACCACCACCCACAACACCCGCACTCGGAGTCTGGTTATGTCCCTGTCTCCTGTCTTGACTACCATCCACACTCCTGCCATTCACATTACTAATCTCCCTCTCCTTATCATCCACCATCTTCGACAGTCCATCCACGAACCTCACTCGTGCCTTCTCCTCCGCAGTACCCTTCCATATTTCACACAATCCTATCAGCTCCTCAATCCTCGTCCTAGCGTTCGCTATACCTTCCGTGGTATCAGCACCGCCAGTCAGGATTTCCATGATTTCGGCCTTGAGTTTCTTAGACACTTCCTGCCCCTTCTCTTCCAGGCTCGCAGTGTCGATGGATTTCGGTGTTGAGACGGTAATGAGGCCTGAGCTCACGCTGACCTCCGAAGGTGGGAAGGTCCAGGATAAAGCGGAGTCGAAGGTGTGTATAACCGTATCCAGTCTCGCCCTAACCTCGCTCAACGTCTTTAGCTGGGTGATGTACTCTGGCTCATTCTTCTCTTGCTCCCCAACCTTTCTGCCCTTCTTATCCTCGTTGGACACAGATATTGGTAGAGCAACAGCATCTTGTGGTGCATTTATAGTACTCGACCTCGTCCTTAGTATCTGTGGCGTTGCCTCTAATTGTTGTCCTAAGCCGCCGGGGACGAAGACCTCGATAGCCTCCTTTAGGCTCTCGGCGAGAGCATCTTTCAGCACCTCGTTTTCCCCGTGCAGGACATCGACTTCGTAAGCCAAGCGTGCTCCGCCACGTAGTATGGCATCGGTGAGCTCTGTGAGTGTCGTCGTGAGGCGACTTGTATGTGCGCTTAGTTGTGAGATGAGTGTTTGTGTCTGGCTGGACAAGTCGGCGAGGCTTGCTTCGTTGTTACTCGGCGTCGATGATCGGGAGTTCGGATTTGTGCTAGTAGAAGAGGTTCTTGGTTTGAGGGTTGGTAGGGTGGAGTTGAGGTAGGCTGCAGGGTCGAAGTTATCGGACAAGAATGGCTGGAGGAGAGGGTCGGCAAGATGAGGATTCGAGGTCGTAGATAGGGTATTGGGGGTCGTTGCAGCAGCTGGTGATGAGGTGAATTTGCGTATGCTGTTTCCGCGACGGCGGGTTGTTGCTGCGTCCCAAGCCATCATGCAGGGTGAGCGGCGCTTAGCGATTAACGTTGTGACCTAATGGGGAAATAGTGAAGTTGTCGTTACCGCTCAAGGTGGCAGAAGCGCGGCAATTGGGAAGCTATCCCAACAAAGTTAGTGTATCAACGGGTGTACCTGACGTGGGATCTTGGCAACGTCAGCCTTGTGGCGGGGAAGGTATCCCAATGGCCTCAATCGACGCTGCAGCCTTGTGGCTTCCATCACCGCTGGTGCCTACACACGCGTGGACAACCTCACCCTCCAGGTTAAGCGAACTCTTTTGATTTTGATTTTGATTTGGTTTTGTGCGGTCGTTAGTTTAATGACACTTCAAGTTCACTTTCTGCCTTCATTCTTTCCCACGTAGGAGTTTTACCTGCGTTTGTTTACAAGTTCACCTGGACAGCAAGGTAAACATCAGCTTCCTTTGCAGACGATAGGCGCCGTTTCGGGATCACCTCAAGTGAATGCGCTTAATTTAAACAACTCGAGCCTCGGAAGTTTCCAGCTGGACGTTGTCCCAGCGCCGCACTGTAAAGCACGGCAACCTGCCTCAAGTACCAGGAACGAACTTATCACGAATCAATCTAGCGGACACCACGGTGAACACTGAGAACACTGGGCTGCACAGCACAGGGTAAGGCTCTTCTCCCAAACAATCAGGTCCACGGCTTCAAGTGCGGCATACGTACCACAGAGGCGCGATTGGACAGCGCTGAGAATCCGTCAAAATTAATACGCCCAAGCACAGCCTGACCACACTGAGTTCAACGCGACTTTCCCAGCAGCTATGGGTCGTAGACAATTCAATGAGGATTTGAAGGCGGAAGCAGAAGGGACAACAGTTCCGCGTATTGTCAGGGTAGTGATTGGAGAGGACGGAGAAGAATTCCATTTTCACTACCAGACTGTCTCTGGTTATGTCGCCATCATCACAGTTTTACCTACAGGTATGTGTGCATTTTATCTTTCTGGCTCTACTTATTATAACGAACCCCTTCAGTCTCATCTTCACAAGGCTAACACGACATAGATCCAGCAGCATATCCTTCTAATGGAAACAGCTATTTTGTCTCCACAGAGAAGAATGAATACATAATGAGCTGGGCCGACACTCTGGAATGTATGTGCATTGAAGGAAAGACTATTCGCGGCCTTATCGGCTCGTTGTCAGAACATATTCGCTGGATCGACCATGGATGTGTCGATGAAGGCAGCCCCATCCCGCTAGACCACGACCCCGGCGCGCTTTCGACATATGAAGACGAAGACGACGACGGCCACCCTGATATCGAAGATTCATGGTTTCCAGACACTGATTCCGAGTTTGAAGGAGACGACGGAAACGGCTCGAGAATGCTCAACCCACGCGTTGCGAAGGAGCTCGGCGAGAGAATTGTCTCTGATTTAAAGTGCTTGCGCATGGCAGGCTACAGAGTCGGCGTCCACCACGGCATGAAGGCGAACTCGAAGAGCAGCCTGCTCAGCGTCTCTCTTCGCATCAATAAGCTGGAGCTGTCGGATGAAGTCCTTCAAGCATGGAACTTGGAGCGCGATCAATATATTGTCCTGCTGATCAAGTACGATGGTGGATACGAGCCATTGGAGAAAGTTATCGAGCATGAGAACAACCGCAATATCACTTTCCGCCTCGGTGTAAACTACCGCTACAAGCCGACGTTCGACGAAGCAATTGCAGCTTTCTCCTCGGCTAAGAAGCCGAACACTGAGACGTCTGGTAGAGACGAGCAGAAGGATGGCCCCCCGAGACGCAGATCTCAAAGTCCTGTCAAAGGCTACAGATCCAACTCGAGGCTCAGAAGTCGGGAAAAGAAGATGTGCCCAGAATCCCATCCAGGATTCCGTTTGTGTTTCATATCTGCTCCGATGCGCCAACTAATGGACGACTTGTTCATAAAAGTGCTGAAGATTCGTATCCAACACCAGTGCAGCTGGGAGAATGCGAAAAGTCAATATGAATCGCAAAGAAGCCTGCCTGCGACTGCGCAAGGTCACGAGTTTATTACTATCGAGGAGACACCAACCAAAAAGTCTCTTCCAGAAATCGTGACGAGGGACGATATCGTCGACTCAAGCCCCGGCAAGCAGCTCTCCTTCCCAGTGGTAGCTATGCAGTTTGCCATTCTCTACTTGATGCGCTGCACCGAGTTCTGTTTGGTCTGCCATAAGAGGATCGATGACTCGTTTGAGGCACTCAAGCCATACGTCTGCTCTAGCCCACTTTGCTTGTACCAGTACATGTCTCTGGGATTTGGTCCTTCTATTGAGCATGAAATACTCTCTCAGCCTTACGTTGTGGATCTTCTCATCAGCCTTTGCTACGCTGCGGCCGGCAGCAATTTCGGAACCTCAATGCGTGGATTTCCAGATGGCATGGGCCTTACTGTACCTCCGCCTCCACCACATGCGTGGCCAAGTATGTTCGCGACACAGCGCATGCCAATGGGCGTTGTCCAACAAAATGAGTATCGTAGCGATCCAAGTGTGGCATACACTACTGCTACTGCCTGGGAGGAATCTAGGCATGGCGTCAACACCGACTTCGGCAAGAAGATCTTGACTCTTCAGTCGACTGAGAAGGAGATCCCACATCTCAGGTCCGGCGATTGGCTAATGCTTACCTATCCTGATTCCAGCAACAATGAGAACAAGAGGACGGTGCACGTCAGAGTGGAGTGCTATATTCATCCCAAGATCTTCCTCGTGGAGGTTCCGGAAGAGGCTACGTGGTATGCGAAAACTATAGGTAATTGTGTGGCCGCCGGCTCACTATTGGAAACAAGAATCGCTACTGATCCACTTAACGCTGTAAATGCGGCTGAGATATCACCGTATAAGCTGCACTTCGACGAACTCAGCGGCCCAGTCAAAGCAGCTGTCATCATCGAGCTTCTCAACACTCTTCCGAGCGTCAAGGACATGGCGGCGTATCTGTCTCAGGACGGTGCAAGTGAAGCTCAACTTCACAAGTGGGCTGATCGTATGTCCTCGCCGGCTCTTCTCCTTCTCCGCTGGATCGTTGCCTCTAATCGTTCATGCATTATCCAAGTCGATATGTGCCCAGGTCAAAGCGAAGGTGAGGACCCCGCCAAGGGCGTCAGACTCCAGCAGAGGCTTACCGGACTTACTGAATTTGCCCAATTCCGCTTTGCCCAGGGAGATCCTGATAAGGAGCAGAGGTTCCATCAGGCGATGGATTTGAAGATGCAGAACAAGCCACGTTACCATTGTCCATCGATCTTTGCCTGGCACGGAAGCCCCCTTGCCAATTGGCATAGCATTATCCGCTACGGACTCGACTTCAGAGACACGATTAATGGTCGTGCGTATGGAAATGGTGTGTATCATGACAAGGATTTTGCGATCAGCCATGGCTACAGTCATGCTGGCAGGATAAACATGATGGTAAACCCAAAATTCCAAATCCCAAATCCAGTAATGCTATACGCAGCTAACTGAGATTTTAGAACAACGGCAACAAGTATACCTCCTGGCCTTCCTCCGCACTTCAGGTATCCGGGTGTATCGCTCTTAACGAGATCGTCAACGCTCCAGAGGAGTTTGTTTCCAGCAACCCGTATCTGGTGGTGCAGTATCCTGACTGGATTCAGTCCCGCTACCTCGTTGTGCAATGCACTGGACAGGCCGAGGCTATTGCGGACCAAAATGCTGTGTTCCGTAACACAGGCCTGAAGAAGGCTTCTAACGACCCTCTGGCACAACCTAGCGCTAAGGAGGAGCCATACGGCCTTTTTCTTGTCCAGGATCCCAACATCCAGTGCATGAGGCTTGAGAAGGTGGTTGATATCCCCATTGGTGCCTTTCCGAGGAGCAGGGGTTTTGCGACTCGTTCCGAGGGGAGCACGACGTTGCCGCCACCAAGCGGAGATATTCCACATCCAGAGCTGGTGCCGAAGGCTAAGAAGAGGTCGCCACCGAAGACATCATCGCTAGCGAAGAAACGCAAGTCGGAGTCTCCAGCCCTCGCACCATGGAAGGATGGCAACCACCACTTCGAAAGTGATGTGTCTGATCTTGAGGATGTTGCATTCATGCACTCCACGTCTGACTACGAGGGCTCTTCTGCTCCTTCAGCCAAGGACAAAGGCAAGGGTAAGGGGCCGCCTGACTCCCAGACCAGCATTGACTCCGAAGACGGAAAGCCACTCACGGATTTCGTCCCAGGCAGTCTCGACCGCTCCACCATCGTCCAGCTGGCTTCTCCAACCTATGCTACCAGCACGGCCTCAAAGCGCCTCTCCCAGGACTTGAGAGCCTTGCTCAAGGTCCAGAAGTCTACACCGCTTCATGAGTTGGGGTGCTATATCGATCCTACCGCCAACCTTGATAACCTCTACCAATGGATTGTTGAGCTGCACAGCTTTCCTGAAGAGTTGCCGCTTGCAACGGATATGAAGGCTGCTGGTGTGGCATCCATTGTACTGGAGATCAGATATGGTGCCAGTTATCCTATGGAGCCGCCTTTCGTCCGCGTTATCCGTCCTCGATTCTTGCCATTTATGCAAGGAGGAGGTGGACACGTCACGGCCGGTGGAGCGCTATGCATGGAGCTGTTGACTAACTCGGGTTGGTCGGCTGTCTCTACCATTGAATCAGTCCTCTTGCAGGTTAGAATGGCGATTATGTCCGCCGACCCGAAGCCAGCGAGACTCATCCATATGGGTCAGGAGTTGACTGGGCCATTAAAAGGATGGGGTGATACGGATTATGGGGTTGTGGAGGCTGTGGATGCGTATGAGAGGGCGTGTAAGATGCATGGGTGGAAATTTCCGGATATGAGGGGTGTGGGAGGCTCCGCGTTGATGTCACAGCCGCCACTGAATGATAAGTAGGGGCTGAAGAGGAGAGCGGATGGGTGGTGGTGATGAATGATGAGATGGTAAGATGAAATTGTGACATTAGGATTGGCATTTGGGGGTTTATTTGAGCATAACGAGGCGTTCCTGGCATGGGAGCATATACCAAAGGTGAGCGCATCTGACACGAGGTTATGAGACATGGCATGACGTAAAGACACACAATGGTCTGGGTCTGACATGGAGTTGAAAAGGCAGTATACATGTTACCGCACCTCCATGTCAGCGAAGCATATTGGCAGAGCTTCTCTGACACACTTGCTTCTAGATTTGTAGCTAGAGAACACGAATACATAATGATATTAATTAAACCACAGTGGCACAACTTCTTACCTCCATTTACGTGTAAGCATGCCGGGGAGTGTTTGAGCTTTGACAGTAGTTTCCTTCATCGCCTCTCCTACAAGCATTTCATCTCGCTAATAGAATCTCCCAGCCGGTTGTCGAGCTCACATAGTGCTAGGCAAATATCCGCCAGGCAGGAGAGTGCCTCAGCATATTGGTGGATACTGCCATCAGATAGGCTGTCTTCAGTCGCAATGATCATGTGTCTTAGGATCTTGAGGCAAGGCTCGCACTGCGGGGTTTTGAGGTGGGCTTTGTACTGAGGGAGCCATAGTTGGTCGGTGGTATGGGTTTGGGCTGCTTCAACCCTTCTAGAAGGCAAATAGGCGATCTGCACGTTTTTATTTTCTGCGACATTGTTGCTGGTTGGTCTAACGTTTGAGATGAAGTGCTGAGAGCGTGAGAGGGAGGCTTGCTTATATATTCCAAGTTCTTCTTGGTCTGGGAGAGGTAGATAACGAAATCACCGCAACGGGTAAAGGTGGCCTTGAGCGTGTAAAAATGTCAGGGTGTGTAGCATTGTTTTACTCTCATCTTTGCTTTTATTGTAGAATCGATGCCTTTCGGTAGTTAACAGATTTCCATTTATTGACAGTGACAAGCAGTAGTGCCTAAGCATTTTAATTTATGGACACATTGTACATACTAGCACTCAACCACCTCTTTATCCTCGCTTAGAGCAGCCTGGAGTTAGCCTCCCTCAAAGCCCTCCTAAGACTCTCGAAACCTGAGTCGTTCAAGCTTTAACCCCGATTCCACAGATCTATATATTCCATCAAACCATTTTGCAAAATCTTCATCTGATTCATCGCCACGAGGCTCTTTGGTTTTCACACTTCCCTGGCTAGTTCATAGCCAGTCATGCTCATCCATACACATTTCTGCTCCACCTCTGCTAGCGCCTGTTTAAGGGCTTAGAGTTGTGTCCTGAGAGGAAGGTATCGCAGGAGGTTGCCCCGTTCACAGCCGAACTGGTTTGCGCTTGTCAGTCAGGGCAGGCTGGAGAGGAGGGTTGAAAGGTCTGAGATGTTGTCCGTTCCTATGTGGGAGTTCGGACGTTCGGCTAGTATTTTGACGCCGGAGGTGGTAGATTCGATGGTAAGAAGGAGGGTGTTGATGTTTGAAAGTGGTTGCCTATTTCTGCGAGCAGAACGATGGCCGGCATGTTTACTGTTTTCTGTCTGACTCCTCAGACCAGCAGGGTGTATAACGGATGTTCATACGTGATACGATCATGCCAAGGGTTCTTTACCTCTATTAACACGATCAGTTTTCAAAGGGCTCTAACGACATGTTGTGTTGGATACTTTGAGATTTGATGCCCCTACTAAAGGTTGCTTGGAGTCAGTGTGACAATCATGTTGGCAGAGGTATCAGTGCTTTTAGGAAAAAGCATCCTTAGTCTGTCTCTCAACCACTTCATCTCGGTCATGTAAGGAACCCTCATCTACATAACCCCCACATGTCAAATGCGACCCTCCTCCTCGGGCCCCCCACCATACATCACACAATAAAGCACACGACACCGCTGCGGGAAAATGTCGTATCGCCCCAAAATGACTTGACATATTATCTCCCCATCGACTCACTCAGCCTTAGCCGTTGACGCTCCTACCAGCATCACGGCCCAAACCCGCACTCGAGACATTGCTGCTCTCTGCTTCAGACACGCCGGCGCAACGAGAATTCAACTGCCATGTACGGTGTGCAGCTGCTACAACCGAGGTTATAGGTTTACTTCTACGTAACACCCTCTAAATCATAACGATGACTAACGAAGAGAGAACTGTTCGAAATCAAACAATTAAGCACTTGGTAGAATACCTTTTCGCTCTTCAAGAGGTTCAGAGGGCTGTCAAGCAATATCTCATCCTGTGTAACGACCGATTGTTGGAAAGAGTGCAGAAGGCAATGCATCAAGAGACTTTGCTCGACAAAATAACAGATGCGGCGGCGAAACGTGAGAAGTGTCAGCGGAGCTTATTGACAAAGAGACGGATGCGACAGAGGCAGGGTGACAACGAATAGGAATTATGGGAGTACTGATGTACTGGTATCATATCCATAATCTAACTAAGTTGCACCCACGGTGTTCTTGTCTAACTTCATTCCTTCATCTTTCTCATCTCTCATATGCATAATTCTATGCCACAATGGGCGCGTATAGGCTATACAAACACCAAACGCCGTCGCCATGCCCAACCATGCCATGCCAGGATAATTCCACTTGCATCAATCACAAACGCCTTCAATGCAGCAATTTTCCCTCCTAACCTTACTCAGGTTTCGGCCTTTCTCCAGCAATCGGCTCCACCTTCTCATTAAGAAGTGGCTCTCGCCTGTTTATCGAACTGCCGTTGGAGTCACTTCCGCTGGCTCCCCCCAACACACTCTTCTCCTTCCCATTCCCCGGCGTCGTTCTAACAAAATGATCATGCAAATCCTGACTATACTCATCATCATCCTCCATCACCTGCCCCTCCTCCAACATCTCATTTCTCATCTCCTGTTTCTCCGTCCAATCACTCCTCATATCCCTCATCCTATCCTCCAAATCAGCTTCCGGATCATAGAACTTCCCCGCACCCCTCATTCTCTCCCACAAACTCAGGTGCTTAGGATGCACAGCCACACCGTGGTATTCGCTCTCACGGCCATCGCGGATGTATTTCCACCTCCTCTCCTGTTCCTTCAGGTCCAGACCCGTAGTGTCTGGCAAAAAGAAGAGGGTGAGCACCATCCCAGCGAGGCCAAACCATGGTACGACGTAGAATTTCGTCTGCGTGTCGATATAATTGTACAGAATGGAGGCCAACAAGGCTCCCATTTTTCCAATAGCCGCCGAGAAACCATGAGCCGTCGCGCGAACCGGAGTGGGGAAACACTCCGCAGCGACGAGGAAGGTGACCGAGTTCGGTCCAAACTGGTTGAAGAAGGAACTCAAAAAGTACATAGCCTGGAACGCCGTAACGCCCTCAATGCTGGTGTAGTACTTGAAGTGGAAAGCCGGGACGACGAAGAGGACGAAATCCATCAAGAAACCAAGTTGCATCATCTTCTTCCTGCCAAAGAGCTTGTTGTCGATGAGGAAGGATGCGCAGTAGTAGCCGACCAGTGAGACGCCGACGTTGACCAAGTTCCAGAGCCAGCCGGTCATGATGGTGCTACCGCCTGGGGACAAGACAGCGATGAATTGCGATTGGAACAGCTTGTTGCCGTAGAAGAAGACGTCGTTGCAGAACCAGGTGCCAGCGGTAGCAAGAATTCTGGAGCCGAAGTGGGTAAAAGTGAGGCCGAGAGATTTGGTGTCGTAACCCGTGACATTGACCTTCTTCTTCGCCATGTTGAGCTGCTTGGAAGCGAGTGGCATTTTGTAGGCGCGGTAATAGACGAGCCAGAGCGTGCCGATGGCTGGCAACGCGAAGGAGACGCGGAATGTCCACTGTGCCATCGAGGCGCCGTATGGTGGGGAGCCGGAGTGGTTGAAGATGAGCATGAGGATGATGAGGATGACCTGGTTCCAGAACTGGCCCCAGCCTTGCATCAGGAAAGCCATGGTGACTTTGCGCCCACGGTGAAGACGATCCTCCTTGGTTGAGACGCGGCCGGCTCCGGTTGCGTTCTCCATGGCTGCTGTGGCGGTCATGGGGTATTCGCCGCCGACGCCGATGCCGTAGAAGAAAAGGGACCAGGCGTAGCATATTACCCAGCCGTTAAGGTTGAGGCCCCAGGAGGCGGTGAGCATGATGAGGCCAATGAACATGATCAGGGCGTCTTGGATGAGTCCCCATCTGCGACCGAACCTGAGACAATCGGTTAGTTGCTGTTGCGATTTTGGGTACGGGGGAAGTGAGAACGTACCAGTCGCCGAGAACTCCAACGAGCATTTGTCCAACGATAATACCAATAATCTCAAGATATGTAACGGCAGCAACCCAGTTCTCCGAGCAAACCTCGTGGGTTTTCCAACACGTCGACCAGACCGCCTCGAACAGAGGCGTCAAGTTTCCAATCGAGAAAAGGACGTATCTAAGATTTGTCAGTATGAGGTCTTTGCGCTCCATTCGAAAGTTTCAGAACTCACCCTTCAAGACCCAATCCAGCACCCGGTAGAACAGCCTGTCTGAAATACCATCCAACAGGCGACAACGGATCCTTCTTGACCATTGCACCAATCTCCCTCAACTCCCTCGCAGCCTCCTCTCCCTCAGTCTTGGAGACGAATTTTATTCTCTGCCATAACGGCAAGTCTGCCCAATAAACCCCATCTTCCGTAAATGAGTCTTCCGGTTTTAACAAATAGTTAAAAATAGCCTTCTCATTCTGCGGATCTCTAGAATAAGGGAAACTGGCATGGTCGGTGCCAGTCTCTGGACCATGAGGCACCGGAATAGTGCCAGCCTGGGGATCGTGTGTGCGGTGGTGATGAAGGCCATCATTCGGAATCTGCGGCATTGTAGCAGCACGGTGCGTACTACTCGGACGGCGGGTGTTGATATTCGGGGTGTGCAGCGGTGGGAAGTCGGGAGGTGACATGTTTGAAAGAACTTGAAGTGGCGGGAACCAGAGTTATAATGAAGAGCTCGAGTGTGGAAAATCTATGGCGCGCGAGCGGGCGCGTGGTAGTGGGAATGGCCGGGCGGGGACTGGACCGACACGCTATCGGAAGAAGGTGCAAGTGGTCGTGTGAGGCGAGAGGGCGCTAGTGCGATGGGATAAGCTGAGGTTAATGGGAGAAGAGACAAAAGTGTGGGGACGACGAGAGTTGATGTATAAATCGTGTGGGTGGCTATAAGCGGATACGAGTCGTGATTGGCTACTTAAGTAATGGTTGATGTTGAGAAAGCTTTCGCCGCTGTTCTGTAGGCACTAACCGAGTTTGAAAGATGCAAGAGTGACTGTATTTTATATATCAATGTGAATCAGATGATGGTAAATCAAGTGAAGCTGCTTCGGACGAGATATGGTGAGATGGCGAGGTAGATATGTACTGCCTTCCTCTTCCCAGTCTTCACTTGCACCCGTGTCCGCCAAACAGGGTGGCAGTATCTGACCATCACCCCGTCATAAAGTGTCTTTCTCCCGTCCGACTCCCCGTCCTCTCCTCGTTTTACCTCTCCTTCCTGCTCTTCCTCGATCTTCACCTCGCGCCTGCTTAACGCCGAAAATACCGGCCAAAACCACACGAGGAAGCGAGTGCCATTTTCCTGCATCATCCTCGCAGCTGCATCATCCTGCAGCACCCTCACCCAATGCGGCAATTTAACATGTACATTTCCATCAAAACGGTATTTTTCTCCAGAATCTCCCGTCACATCCCGGCTGTGCCTGTGGCTGGGGCGCCGGGGTTTTCTCGGTGGCTTCCCACATTCCGCATTAACCGAACAACTCACATGCGTCAGCCCAACCTCGTTCCTGTTTCTAGGACTCTGGTTCGTCAATCGGGTTCTGAAGTCCATCGGCTGTGGCGTTGCGGATACTGGCGAAACGTTCCTTGACCGCAATCGCGAAACCTCACATTCTGAGTTGGCTTTTGAGGTTTGGAAAAAGCGCTTTGATATTGAGGAGAACTGCTGTCGTCGGATAACACGGCTAAGCCTTATGCCAAACGCTCAGCATCCCTAGGCATAACTCGGCGATGTGCCTTCTCCAAGTCTCTGAAAATTTTCCCCAAGAAATATCAAGCTATCAGATCCTTTATGTCTTCCGTCTCGCGCCTTCACCTTCCGCTCAAAGCTCGACTGAAGTGCCAAGTCACAGAGGATCAAGGTCAGCTTCGAGATCTTCACCTCTTCACCTAGGCCAATTTTGCGGCTCAAGCATCATTCACAGCCAATGATTTTTGAACGTGCCAGAACCAAGTTTTGACACTGGACCCTCGGAGACCCTAAAATATGGAGATGACGGCGGGGTCAAGCATTAGCGATTCCGATTGTGGCGCCAATGCACGCTAGTGCAATAGCGGCATAGGTGGGCATGAGCGCTGCAGCAAAGAACACGGCAGAGGATGATCAAGGGTTCAAGTTTCGAGTTTGCGTTCCAAATCATCTAAATTCCGAAATTCCGCACCGAAACTCCGGATAAAGATGGTCTTCTGAGCTATTGCGGGCGGCGCCGACGGCTTCAAATTCCACGTTCTGTGGAGAAGAAGTCGCTGAAATAGAGTTTGGTGTGGAAATATTAATTTCCTGATGACTGGTTGACAGCGCAGGTGCCGAAATTGCATAATCGGCTGACAGTTTTTGGGCTCGACCTGATAAGTTTGAACTGACGACCTCTCAAACTCCCACGTGTGTCAAGTGATTGGCTTGCTTCCTGCTGATTGGTGGGAGCTCGGAGCGGCCAGGAAGGACGCACGTGGGATGCTTATGGCAACGACATGTCAAGAAGCGACACGAGGAAATGAGATAGACCTCAACGAGCACAATCATGATCGGTCTCTGGTTATAGATATACACTATCGACCAGCACCGCTTCGCACACGGGCCTAGAAGACACAACATGATAGGTCCGAGATACTTTGTCGGTGCACAATGCCATCATATCTCACCTCAAGTGTGATCTCGGTGTGCATTCTTGTCATTGTGATACTGCCAAGCTTTACCTCGACTTTGGCTGTCTCAGACCTAGGGTGAACAGCACCGGGAAGGAGCTGCCACAAAGCTTGAATCAACATCAAATAATCCCGATCGAGCTCTTAGCCCATGTCTGGTGCTGCCACCAGTCTGATACTGGTCCTCTGGAGATGGCTTACCAGCCTAGCTGAATGAGAAAGCTTAGATCAACCTCTTGGACAACGGATAGGACGTCACTGTTGCATTGATCCCGCCAACCAAGTGTTGCCCAGACAGCTCATCCATGGGACAAATGTTAGCCTTCAAGCCACGTTTTGCTCCATACCAAGCTCAAAAGCTTAAATCAACCTCCTTGACATAGTTGAGCTCCACAGGATGTCACTCTTGCAGCTCTCCCATGGCACCCTCCCGCACCCAAGTCTTGCCCTGTTCACACAAGAGACGCCCGGCGCGGTAGCCCTCGTACACGTGGATCCTAGTTAGCACCTCCGGCCATCTCCTGCTGCCAAAAGCTTATTATGACCTCGAGAATGTCACTGCCCAGCCTGCCAAGCAGTTTTGGTGTAGTGGCTGGCTCGACTTCTCTGGCTGAGATATTGGCAGTCATGCATTCTTGGCTCATCGTGATCCTCACACCCTCACTCACGAAGACAGAAAAGGCGCTCACGCCTTCCTTTTGCCACTATCCGTACAAGCAAGGCAGCAGATCCTGTTGCGGTTTCATCAGCATAAATTCTCTGCCTGAGAGCCAATTATGACCACATAATATCCAGCCTGCACTTGCACTTACCTTTCTCACCACTTAACCTCACCCTTCCCCTCCCCGAACTTAATAGGCCCATTCTTCCTCCTCTCAACCTGCCACCTCTCAATCCACCCCTGCATCTTCGTCCTCGTGACCGCACTCTGAATATTGACAGTCGGAATAATCTTCTCAATCCTCAACGCACAGCAGAACATCGTCAGCTCCCTGAAACTCGAGTGTTCCGAATACGGCACGCCGAAGCAGGTCGCCTCCCTCGTAGAGCCCCGCATTGGGACTAGCTCTTGCATACTAAAACTTGATCGCCAGTTCGTAGAATGCAGGATGGTGTCGATGGAGGGGGATTCAACGAAGCGGGATTTGGGCGGGCGGTAGTTCCACCCGGACGGTCTGAATCCCACGATGCGGGAGAAGTGGGGTTTATAGGTGTTAAGGTAGTCTTGGAGTGTTTCGGCACGGATCTCCATAAGCATTTGCATATGTATCTGCGCTTCCAGCGGGTCGTCGGTGAGACGACTTATAAGCTCTTCATCCTCGAGCGCGGCGCAGATTTTGCGCTTGCCTGCTGGTGCCCAGATCTTACAATCCAGAGCCCGCGCGATGCCGAGACAGATCCTCTCTTTGCCGATGGAGTATGTGCCGCAAATTACTAATAGTCTTCCTCGTGGTTTCGACGAATCGAGCGTCATGGCGACCGACTCGCTCTCCTCCTTAGAAACCACTGGCTTGCCGATCGTTATGAACTTCGCCATTCCAGCGCCAGCCCTCTCCCTTTTAGCCTTCTCCCACGTATCATCTGAGTCCGCCTTATCCTTACTCAAGGACACACACATATCCGCACAACTCCTAATAACAGCCTCCTGTTCCGGAAACGCATACTTGGGATTCATGTACGTTGTATCGAGGTAGCAGACATCGATCTTCTGTTGCTTTGTCTTTCCACTTACCGAGTCGATGATGTCTGGCATCAATTTCGGATGTTTAATATGCTCAGGACACGCTCTAAAATCCCCACAATGCAGCACCCTCTGCACCCTCGCGCGCGGCCCATCACCCATCGGTTTCTCAAATAGGAAGAGTGAACTGCCCGGGCAGTGGTTGGCGGGTATCATTGTCACGTACACTCCTTCGGTACCAGGGACTTCGAGCTTCTCCCCAAAGTTGAGTACTACCACGTATTTTGGGTCTACTTTGAGTTGTTGCACCACCAACCTCGCCGTTATCGAACTAGCATAAATCGGCCCATGACACCAACTCCCACTCAACCCGACATAGTGGTCAGAGTGGAAGTGTGAGAGGAAATACGCATTACAGCCCTGCACTGCGCCGTATCTGAATGCGTCGACGCAGATGAAGAAGCCGGGCATAATCTTATAAAAGGGGCATACCCGTTGGTAGGCGGGCTTGCCACGAGCGGCAGATTCCGCGGCTGCTGCTACTGCCCATGCGGCGTCTTCTGCTTTTCCTGACATTAGCATGGAAAAAGCAGACCCAGAGGCGTTGGCTGCGGCGGCGGTGTCGAGGGAGAAGGGGTTTGCTTGGCCGGGCCGAGCTATTGCTGCTTGCGAGAATCTGGCGGAGGGGTGCTTGGGTTTTGTGTCCGAGGAGTCAGTCCTTTCCAGTTTCAGCCCGTCTGTATTTACTTTCTCCTCCTTGACCTTGTGACTGATTGCGGGTGTAATTGATGGCGAGGGCAAGGGAATAGGGTTTCCGTCAAGACACCCATTAACATGTCTCTCTGCCAACCCCGTCTCCACCCCCTTCAGTGAGGCTTCACAGATCGGACACGCAGCCACGATCCCATCATCCACCAATCCTCCCTCTTCGCCTCTCATACTATCCACTACCATACTATCCATCCCCATCCCATCCATTCCCACAGTAGCATCTGACTCCCAATCCCCTTCCCACTCTCCAGGATCCCATTTCTTTATATCCTCTTCACCATCGAGGGTCTTCGGAATGACGAGACCATTAGAGGCATTGGTGTTACTGCGGCTGAAGAGTTTGAGTTCCTGGTTAAGCATCCACCGCCTTGACTCCATCTCCTCACCATCAGCATAGTCCTTCGCATGATCGTCATCCTCGTCGTCCTGTGGAAGGGGGGAATCATCGCTATCGTCGATCTCATCGTACGCACCGGATTGGGAGGAGGTTGCTTCGTGTTTGAGCTTGGGCTTTGATTTCAGCCCGCTGAGTACGCTCTTCTCAGGTCGGTTGATAGAAGTGACAGAGGAAACCTCTGGTATCACGGATGCGTTTTCGTGGATGCCGTTCTGGTCAACCGGTTCTGTCTCCACAATGTTGTTGGCCGCCCGCGGTTGGGCTGCAACCTCGGTGTCTAACTCATTCTTCTCTGCTGCCACAGCCTCGTCTCGTTTCTCTTTCTGTGCCTTTGTATTGTGAATTGCTATATCGTCGTCTTCAGAATCGCTATGATCAAGAAAAGCGCCTATCCTCCTCGGTTGTCTCGTCGCCTGTGGCGGTGGAGGCGTACAATTGTCCTTCCCCTCACCATCCTTCTTATCCGGACTTCTCGTCCTCTGCCTCTTAACACTCCCCTCCACCTCATTGAACCTCACCTCCTCGCCATCACCAAACAAATCCTCCTCCTCTACCTCTACATTCTCCTCCATCTCAAGGCCATATTTCTGTGCTTCCCTTGACTCCCGCTCCTCCTGCTCTGTCCCCAGCCATTTCTGAGCTACTGCGCTCTCCTCAAAGAACAAACCCCCATCATCCTCTTCCTTCTCCTCTACTTTCTTGAAAAAGCTTAGTATGCTTTGGTTTGGTTTGCCCTGCTTTTCTCGAAAGCTCTTCTTCGGTGTCGCACTCGCTCTTTTCGGGGTTGAGCTACTGCTGGCTCTCTTATTCTGGGCAGCCTTTGGTGGCATCTCGGATTTCGACGCTCCTTTGAGCTTATTCGTGCTCGATTGCCTCGCTGTCGTCGAATTCGGAGTCGGCGCAACTGAACTGGGGTGAGAGGAAGTAGTGTTGTTTGGCGGTGTGGGCGGGCGACCGGTGGATGGAGGTTCGGCTGCTGACTCACGGGGTTTGCGAAACATGTTAGGAGGGATAGAAAGGCATTGTGAGCAAATGTGGTGGAGATATGGTCATGGCGGAGGCGGCGATTGTCCAAGTTGTGAGGCTGCTACGACGGGTTTCGCGTCATTGACGCGCGGTCATGTGAGCACTTTAGGTATGAGTGGTCACAAAGGTAGTGTTGGTACTTCCTTTAGCACAGCTCACGACAACATGTAGTATGTAGATTGAAAAGAAGACCAATGTGTATGGAGGTGCAGACTGTTTGCAAAGTACTGGGTATCTCATTTTGATCCCAGGAAGACAATAATTGGCCTTCCAGCCAGCTACGCCGAACTCCTACCCCATGCTAAAGCCATTGCCGTATCTATACCAGTTTCATCGCATCAGATATGCCAATCGCCATCAACCTTCATGCTTCAAATAACGCAGCTGTGGCTCCTTCATATCCACTCGTATCGTCGTTCCTCGTCCTTTATAGAGACTTAGGCGGCCTTGGCCTTGCTTGCCTGCTGGGCTGCCTCTGTAATGTCGTTAGATGTGCGCTTGATGTAGGGCGGGATATGATAGCGTACCTCTTCTGGTAGCATCCTCAAGCAACTGCGTGTCAACGGCCTGGCCTGGGAGGTGAACGTAGCGGACCACGCTTCCTCTGATGAAGACGTTCTTCACAGACGACTATGTGCTGTCAGCATTTGGTTTTCTCTTCTCCAGCCTCCCTTCCGATCTCCAATCTCTTCTCGTGCTCTTGCTTAAGTTCCTGTCATATCCATCTCTCGTGGCTGTGATTGGGATTGGTGTCGGGTCGGCGCAACTCACAAGATGCGGATACTTCAGCTCCTCCACCACACTAATATCATCCAACTTGATGTTAAGATACTGATCAACACTCTTCAGTGTGCCGCGGATTTGGATATCGTTCTTGAGCTCGATGGTCACCTCGTGGTCCACGAGGGTCTTGAAGAAACTATGATGGTAGTGTCAGCCTCGTCCTTCTCGGTCTATCCTCCTTGCTTTCCTGTTCCTCCTAGTTGAGGCGACGCCTGCGCATGAAGCGAAGCTGCATACATACCTGAAGAAAAGCATGATGAAGTTTAGGGAGTCGTAAACGTGGTCGTGGAGTGGTGGTATGGAAAGGCGCAAATGACGATGCAGTGATACCAGCGTGGATTTGGTGGGGAAAGGCGCGCCTAGCACTCACCGGTCGGTCGTGGCTAATCTTCGGCTGACACGGCCGAGTTTCCTGGGCGGCAGAGAGCGCCACAGCAGCGTCTGTCAAAATTGATTGCAATTCTTAAGACCAAATAAAGTAGAAGGTAACTGATGCTGATATTTTATGAGATTAGATATTTCTCAAGCATCCGGCGAGCTCTGTAAAGTTTCCCATATATCACTTACTTTGACTTTTTTTGGTTCCATTTGAGATTCCTGATGGAAGTCCGTCAAACAAAATACCACTTCCCATAATGATATGTTGAAAGTTTGCAACAAATCTACAGCTGCTTTGGCTGCTTCGCACTAGACCTTCATTCAGCGTTCGGCATGGATACGGAAATACCCGACTTGTAAGAGGAGGTAAGTGTAGAGGTGAGTATTCGAACCAATCGGGCTACCTTAACGCGATACTCGAGTATGTATACAGTAGATGCCAAGGCTCCTTAAGCACCGCATTATGTTTGAAAGAGTAAGTCTGCTCAGATTAGTTTACTGGTGAGCGTCGACAGACTGAGTAATACAGTATATATTCGAGGGCAAAGTGTAAACTCTGCACATATCAAGTATACAACGCATTTAATTTGTCCTAAAGCCAAGATTTTAAAGATTCTTAAGCTAGAAGCATCACACGCTTCATGCTCTTTTGGGCATAACACTCTCCTTAGCGAGCTTGGCGGATAGAAATCCAGTACCTACCCGACCTCATCTCCAGATTACCTACCTCAACCCGTCAGGGCCAAATGCCCACGTGGATACATACCCGCCCAACGTTGGCTTCATTTATTTCCGGGTGCGAGATATTTATCAGAAGATTCTCCCGGTTTTTTCAAAAAGTTCTTTTGGACCTTACTGGAGGTCATCACGAAAAATGAGGAGTCGCAACCAGAGCATCTAGATTGAGATACATATGGGGATTTTTATCCTGGTTTTTGCGTAAAAACAGCTGAACATCTACCTGGCAAGCCTCGCCAAAACTTGACATGAATTGAGACGTGAATTAATATTTCCTTCCTGGTGTTTCGCAAAAGCCGGTTAACATCTACCTAAAATGTCCAAGCACCAAATCCAGTCTTCTCAGCGCTGCTGGTCTGGAATCAGCAGTGCCATCGTGTATCTCCTTAATCTCCTCCTTGGCCTGCTTAACCAGCGGCAACAATCCGCCCCAAACCTCATCCTGATACCTGCTCAGCACACCTTCCCATTGTTCAACCCACAACTTTTGCGCTTCTTCGGGTGACGCGACCTGGCCGAAATGGCTATATGAGTCCTGCGCATATTCTTCTGGTAACCATTCCGCTTTCTCATGATTTAACTGGCTTGGTAGCAGGTTGGCTGGATCTGTCATGTCCCTCTCTTTATGACCATCCCTCGCATCTCGCGCTGGCAACAGTTCCGTAGCGAGTCGGCGCATAAATCCAACTTGTTCTGGCCCTAATTTCCAGTCTTCAATCTCATCTTCGATTCTTTGCGGCTCATAGTAATCCAGCTCTTTACTTCCCACATCGCCTAGAATATTTAAGACGTCTTGTCCGTCATGAGCTTCTGCCTCCGCCACCGTCTTAAACCTATTCGTCCGTGCCTGAGCCGCCGGAGCAGGACTTCTAAACTCATCAACCCAGTTCAGACTTCCCGTATAAGCCGACGCCTCAACAGCCTGCGGGAACCGTTTCTTAGTGTGTTCCAACGACGTTGCATATGCGCGCTCCGCCTCTGGCGACAGAGGTCGGTTGGAGGCATGCCATGTTTCTTCAAATGACTCGGTGGGCGCAGAGGGCACAAAAGAGGGTATGGAGTCGAGGAAGGAGGAGAACTCGGCTTTGGCGGCTTCGGCGTGTTGTTCTGGGTGGGTGCTTCGGAATGAGGCTGGTGCGCCGTATTGGGTTTGAGGAGATGGACCGGCTTGTGCTGGTCGTGGTGTTTCGGCGTAGGCAAAGTTGTCGCCGCTGCTTGATGGCTGCTGTGCCTTTCCAGCGCCCGCTACGGCCGAGTTTGAGACGTTGTTAAGCTCATTGCTGTTTGGTGCCGCGAATGCGCTCCGTGCCAGCCCACTGGCCGATGCCGCAACTCGCTCGAGTATATTGTTTGACTGTGGTGGTGCTGGTGCACGAGTTCCATCCTCGACCTCATCTGATGCCTTTGCCTTGCCTTTACCCTTGGAATCGGACATCTTTCTGTATGATGTATATCATGGTGAAAGTTGGTTGAAGTCGCAATGTCCAAGACCTCGGCGATTGAGCAGGCGGAGGGTCAAGAGGGTCGAGTGTGGGGTGTCGGTCCAGGGTACTCCAGCTGACATAATACCCCGCTAGACACGTGATGCATGATGCCACATTCTCAGTGGGAAAGGTTGAATTGCCATAGACGAGGCTGCAAACAGCATATAGTGGAAAAGACGCTAGCGAATAATCTAAAACCAGCCTCTTTAGGACGCAGCATTGGCCAAGATTCAGCCAACCAAGTTACTGATGTGCTGTCCGACAACGGACTCGCACATCTGTACAGCGCATCTTGCTGACCTGGAGCTTGGAACCTGATGCGGCCGACCTGAGCACCCTCAAAAGCAGAAAAAGCTGTCGATGACCCGCGATGTAGCTGATGTACCTAGATCTTGTACTCCTACTCTTATACATAGACCAAATTGCCAAATTCATGACATTTGCGGTGAAGCTCTTCGTTTCGTGACTCTTTTTAATTATTCCCACCGAGTATCCAGTCACGTCGCTGGCACCCACCCTTTGTACTCAAAGAGCACTAGACCCGTAATCGCCTATCTACGTATTTGGCGCGCCAGAGCTGATTGCCGCCAGACCTCTCGTCACTCGCCAATACCTAACAGCAACCCCACAACCTTCAACCCAACCCACCAAACATTCGACGCGCGCCTGTACTGCGGCTACGACCATAATCGATCTCATAATACGAATCTTAAAGCTAGAGTAAGTCTTTATTACTCTTGCGCCGCCGCTCCTCGTGGTTCTTTGAAGGTTTTGGGGCCGACCCTTTCCACAGCCCTGTCCCTCATCATCCAGCCCACCCCAACACAAAGCCGATATACGCGACGGTGCATACAGGGTACTGGTATACTTTATTGATACTCCTTAGCTTAACTTACGCCCCTCACAACCGACTCAACTTAATCGCACTTCTGCTCTTGCCTACACCGCCGACCTGCAACTCTACAATCCTGATCGAAGAATAAACAAAACACAATCGGCGGAAAGATGGTAGACACCGATTCGAGCTCTCCAACATGGAAGTTCACCCAGTCAGTACACACCTTTGGGATCTGGGGCACAGCTGCGTGTGGTCGCCCAAGGCGCTGGACGCTATGGAGGGATACAGGGCTGATGCGGAGACAGATGCTTTGGCGATAAGGGAGACGTCGAGGATATCACCGAAGGTTAGCAGAAACCCGACCCAAAATCATATCACTAGTGCTGCATCTTGCAAGCATAGAAACTAACTGGCGCAGCCGATATCATCTCCACTGTAGAGTTTGACCATACCGGAAACTACTTGGCGACCGGAGACAAGGGCGGAAGAGTTGTTCTGTTTGAGAGAAACGAGACGGTTAGAGTTCTCTCCACCTCGTCGTGGAAGCTAGCTAACAGCATCAGAAAAAAACATGCGAATACAAGTTTCACACCGAGTTTCAATCGCACGAGCCAGAATTCGACTACTTAAAGTCTTTGGAGATTGAAGAGAAGATCAACAAGATCAAGTGGTGCAAGCGTCAAAACTCCTCACACTACCTGCTTTCTACCAACGACAAGACCATCAAGCTGTGGAAGGTGTTCGAGAAATCCTTGAAGGTCGTGGCGGAGAACAACCTCTCCCATGATTTAACTCCAGGAACCGGCGCAGGAGGTGGAGGTGCAATCCGCACGAAGAGCAACATCCATTTCAACAGCGCAAACGACTTGAAGCTCCCACGTCTCACACACCACGATACCGTTGTGGCCGCGGTCCCACGCAGAACCTATGCCAATGCGCACGCATACCACATCAACAGCATTTCGGTGAACAGTGACGGAGAGACCTTCATTTCCTCCGATGACTTGAGGATAAACCTCTGGAACCTGAACATTCAAGACCAGTCATTCAACATTGTTGATATAAAGCCAGCAAACATGGAGGAGCTCACTGAGGTCATTACCGCCGCAGAGTTTCATCCACAAAGCTGTAACTGGTTCATGTATGCTAGCTCGAAGGGCACGATTAAGTTGGCAGATATGCGCGAGAGTGCACTTTGCGACCAGCATGCCAAGCGTATGTTACCTTGAAAGCGAAACGCGGCACCTGCTAACAGCTTACAGAATTCGAGCAAGAGGAAGACCCCGCCGCTCGTTCCTTCTTCTCCGAAATCATCTCATCCATCTCCGACGTCCGCTTCTCCCACGACGGCCGCTACATCCTCTCCCGCGACTACCTGACTGTCAAGATTTGGGACGTCAACATGGAGCGCCAGCCAATCAAGACCATACCAATCCACGAGCACCTGCGCCCACGCCTGTGCGACACCTACGAGAACGACTCCATCTTCGACAAGTTCGAGGTCGTCTTCTCGGGTGACGCTAAGAACGTTATGACCGGCTCCTACAACAACAACTTCATGATCTACCCATCCGACCCCGACAAGGAAGTCGAGGTGGTCCTGCAAGCCGATAAGTCCGCCTTCAAGGCCAAGAAGGTCGGCGTCCCAACCCCAATCCACATGCCATCCACCTCGCCTACGAATGGCAAGAAGGGTGGAAGCAGAGCCAGCTCCCCAGCTGGTGGTAATGCTGGTCAGAGGATGAAGAAGGAGACGGATGCGGATCAGATTGATTTCAACAAGAAGATTCTGCATATGAGCTGGCATCCGTTCGAGGACAGCATTGCGATTGCGGCGACTAACAACGTGAGTCTTTACCACCATTCCTTTACTTCTGGTGATGATGAAGAGTAAGGGCTAACACTGGTGGAATAGCTCTTTGTCTTTTCGGCATTGTAGACTGGATTTGGCAGGTAAGACTGTTAGTTTCTAGGTTTACTGTGCAGAAGACACGTTGTTTGGCGGCGTGGTTGTGGTTCTTGTCCGAGAGCGGATGTTGGGGCATAGCGACTCCTATTTCTGATCAAAGCTCATATCTACTGGTGGCGTGCATCGACGAATGATGAGGGATGATAGATGGGCAGACAGATTTGCAGTGAGGGAAAATGGACTATGGTTAATAGAGGTTGTGCACTCTACACTGGCATCTTTCCAATCCCGGGTACTATCCTTTTCTTGGTGTGGAGAGGATGGTAGTGAAGGGTGGAGAAGATGCCAATGTTAAAGGGGATACATAGCCGAATCTGTACGATTCATTAGTAACCAGCGAAATAAAGAAATGAGTAATAATGATTTGTCTGTTGTGGATACCCGAACAGCAGCAGCAGTGCTGAGGAGACTGGGTTTGGTGCTTGAATATTTTGGGAAGTGAGCCCCTAGATGGTAAAGGGTTTTGCACAAACGCTAAGATGAAAATCGAGATATGCATCTCAGTTTGGGTACGTTCGTCGAGTTTGCCATCAAAGAGAGCATGAGGTCTGTTCCTACCTTGGCAGCGTCATTACCATAGATTGAGCTTCTGACAGCGGAGCACTCGCGCCGAGCTTTCAAAACGATGAACCCATCATAGTCTTCAGGATTTAGTTCAGCATTCATACAACCCATGCCATGACCGATTAGCATAGCTTTATCATGCCTCTCACTTGGGGCTCAACTCTCTCTGCATTCCTTTGCGTCGCCGTCACCGACTACCTGGCCTTTCAACACTCCTTCGCCGGCACCAAGCGACTTCACCTCTTCGTCCTTGCCCTCAGGGAACAGAGCACGGAGATAGCACTAGGTCAGGAGGTTGACAGGGCGGAGGAGATTTTCAAGGTCACATAATCATCCTCGATCCACCCGTACATCCCTTATCCGAACGGCGTGCCGGTTTTCTTGGGTCAGGAACATGTTTATAAGATTGGAGAGAAACCAAAGACTGGAGAGAAACCAAAGACGGGAAAGAAGCCAAAGTCCGGGGTGAAAGTAAAGACTGTGTTAATAGGTTAGTGAGCTCTTCTATATATCCCAGAGTCGGAGGTTGAGGACCCGCCGGCTCCCGGCGTGCAAGTGGAACTCCACCCCTGCATAGAAGAAGTGGAGGTGGGACGGTTACCCTAGGCGCGTCCACCCCACCCCTCTACACAGCCTACCGGCAGCTTAGGGGTTCACGGCCGCGTGTCAGCATTAAGTGCTAATCGGTTTTCGTTTCTGTATATCCGCGACGATGTCGAGGAAAAAGCGTTCTGACGGGAAGAATAATAGTGCGGACGTCCAACCGATTAACACCACTGGCTCCATTGTGACCGCGTGCGCAGCAGGGCAGAGGAAGTCGATAGGAAAGAGAAGACTCGTGGCCTCAGGGATCAACGACAGGAAGGGTAGTGAAATTGGGGAGCACGACAATAAGACGAGGAAGACTTCAATTGATTCATACGTTGCTACTAAGGATATACTAAACCCGATTGGCAGAGAGGCGGAAAAGGCACCAGCGCACTCGCGCACCATAATGTCGACGCTTAAATCGATAGCAGTCGACACACTTCCGTCATGGCTCGCTGTGGGATTGATGCTCGGATTGATTTTTGGAGGATGTTGTAGTAATGTTTTTGCATTGGAGGCCATTGTTAAGACGAGTCCTGATTGTGGTATGTAACCAATTCAAGGTCGGGTGCGAAGATGATGGGACGGCTACGCAATGCCTCGAAACTACAGCCGATTAACGTCGTCCCCCGACGCCCACCATGGGATACCGCATTTTCAGAGGGCGGTCCTATAATGAGTGAAAGACAGTCCAATCTTTCATCGCGCTCATTAACCGGGTGGTTGTGAGCGATATCATTTGCGCCGAGTGTCCCGCCACTTCCACACTCAACCATGGTCCATTCTTGTTCGTCAATAGATTAATCTGCGGAAGCTAACTGTTTAACACAGGCACCCTCCTAACATTCGTCCAATTCCTCTTCGTCGCCTTCCTAGGCTACTGCAACCACTTCGACCTGCGCGCCGGCCCCGCGCGCCTCTTTTTAAAGCAGAACAAAGTGCCCATCAAGCGTTGGCTCGTCAATATTACACTGTTCTTCACGATAAACGTCCTCAACAACCATGCGTTCAGCTACAATATCAGCGTGCCGATACATATCATCCTGCGTTCCGGCGGCTCCATAACAACAATTGCAGTCGGCTACCTCTGGGGAAAGCGCTTCAGCAGGACGCAGGTTCTGAGTGTGTGCCTCCTCACCGTCGGAGTGATAGTCGCTGCATGGAGCGACCAGGCTGCTAAGGCCGAAGCTGCAGCATCCAACCCAACGATCAAGGCGCAGGAGGATGAGCGCCCACACTTTTCGATAGGCCTCCTAATCCTCTTCGTCGCCCAAGTGCTCTCAGCAATCATGGGGATATACACCGAAGAGACCTACCGGGAATACGGACCGCAATGGAAAGAAAACCTCTTCTATTCGCACTTCATATCCCTGCCACTCTTCCTGCCGTTTCTGCCGGGGATGATTAGGCAGTTTAATAAGCTTGCGGCTAGTGAGCCGCTGTATTTGCCGTGGCAGAATGGGATGAAAGAGTATGGAGGCATCGCCCATCTGCCTGAGGATTGGAGAGCGGGCTTTGGTGGGGGACTCATGTCTGTACAAATCCCATCACAGATCGCGTACATGGTCATGAACGTCCTCACTCAATACGCGTGTATTCGTGGCGTCAATCTTTTGGCGGGAAGCACGTCGGCACTTACGGTTACTATCGTTCTTAACGTTAGGAAGCTTGTCAGTTTGTTGTTGAGTATTTGGCTGTTTGGCAACACACTCAGCCATGGCACGACCGTTGGAGCTATGATTGTTTTTGGGAGTGGTGGGATGTATTCTTTGGATAGGGGGAAGCCGAGGAGTAGACCGAGGGCCAGGACGCAGGGGCAGGAAATTAAGATGCATGAGCAGGGTGTTAACGGGAAGGTTGGTTGACGTCTGAAAAGAGGAGATAGAACTACATGAGACAGAATGGAACAGGAAGCTGTTTTGGAGCTCTGGGTATTGCTATAGAATAGTAGAGTGGGAGCTGGTCGGCAGACCGCTAAAAGCGGACTGAGTCATGTTCGAATATAGACGCTCATTAATATTAGAAGGAACTTTGAAAAAACTCTTTTCCAGACACCATGTAATATGCGTTTGAAAAAGGTAGGACACGTTTAGATTTTCATTCAGCGTTTCTTGGGCGAGGAAACTTAAAAGTTCGATCTCAAAGCTTATTCCTCCACTGGCGGCTACCTCCGCCTCAAAACGGTCGGCGTTCCCCACCATAATGACATAACACCCGCCTATTCGGTACCTGCAGGCGGCTTATCGCTGCAACTAAACCATGATCGTCGTACTGAGCCGCGATTCCCCAAGATTTCACCAAGGCTTTTTTTCGAAACACCTTCTAAGTCTATACTCGCTGTTATATACAGCTTCAAAAAGCCTTTGGAGCCTTCTTCATTCGCGACTGTCAGCTGCTCATTATCTACGAGCTGGCTGGTTGACGTTATCAAGCACAAAGGAACACAGACGCCTTGAGCGCGGCCCTCGAGAGTGATACAAAAGTATCTGGGACCTTGCACAGCAGCTCCGACAGTACGGCACAGCCTCGAACAAAAGGTCATCTGTACATACCCGTCGCCTCATCGCAAACATGTCTGGTACGATAAACAATCTTTCTTTCTCGAGTCCTTATCCATACTATATACACCCTCAATACCCACTATACTCCAGCTCTCTTGCGACGAGAGAGATGGACTACTGGTTAGCATCACTGTCAACAAAAACTAACAATTCTTCTCACCCAGGCTTAGTGTACCGCGGCGACCACGCCTCCGGCGATAATTCCCCCGGTCTCCAACCCCAGGGCTCCCTCCAACCCGTCGACGTCTCCTCCGAAGACGAACACACATACCACGACGGACAATCCGACGGCCACAGCCGCAACTCCTCACGCATCTTCCAGCAAGACGACGACAGGCTCCCAGGTCCAGCGCTTGGCAGCGACGGTGAAGCGGAGGACCACGATCCAGAGGACGGCCCGCTGCCCAGGGATTCGCATAGAAAGACCACGTTCTATGATTATGCGGCTGAGAAGCAGATAGGCTATGCGGATAGCAAGCTGTTTTATCAGAAGATGCAGATGGATGCGCAGAGGCGGGGAGAGGGGTCCGTGGTTGGTGGTGATGTGAGTGGGCATTGGGGGAGTCAGAGTCAGATGTCTATGCCAGCCTCGCCAGTTATGAGAAACCAGAATGATAGGTTTCAGAACTTCAACGGAGACGAGGACTTGCACCGCACAGGCAGCATGAGGAGTGTTAACAGTGGACTTATGATAGGTAGTGGGAATATATACCAGCCAAGCGATCCTACTGGATTGGCAAACCCGCATAAGAGCCCTGAGAGCAACATGATACAAGAGCCGAGCTTTGGACATGGTGGGCCGGTACAGAAGGATGACCAGGAGATCGCAGGTTCGGTATTCCCAAAGCAGGATATACGTCCAAGAGAGCACGGCCAGATTCCATTAGAGCCTCTTGCATCTCTCGACAAGGAAGGCTTGCACGGTGCTGGCGCCGGAGTCGGTGTAGGACATGGCCAAGGAGGCTTTGCGTCTGGAGACACACATATCACGAGCGAGCTAGGTAACATCTACAAGAACATCCAGAAGGTACTGGATTTCAGACACAAGTACACGCGTCTCTCGCTACAAGGACCAGAAGATAACCCAAAGGACGACCCTAGCTGGAATATTTACCCACCACACCCAGACCCTGTTTGGGAGGAGGACAAGTTCAATCAGAACAACCACGATACCCGCGGTAACAGCTTGTCCAACAGCACGATGCTGAGCCCAAAGCCTGGTATGGATGCGGATTCAATCCTCGTGCCACAGAAACCCGTGGTGCCGCGGACAAAGGCTGAGAAGCCACGCCGAAAGCCTGGACAGGATATCGGAAGCGATTTCGACATGAACGATTTCATGCCGTTGCCTGAGAAAGGCGAGATGGAGTATCGTTTGGACGCGAATGGTGTCTATCAGGTGTATCAGCATGCTGACGCTGGTGAACTTGAGGAGCCCGTCATCAACATCCCGACTATCAGAGAGTTTTACATGGATCTCGAGCAAGTCTTGGACATCTCTTCCGACGGCCCATCCAAGTCCTTCGCGTTCCGCAGACTGCAGTACCTCGAAGGCAAGTTCAACCTGTATATCCTCTTAAACGAGTACCAAGAGATGGCAGACTCGAAGTCAGTGCCACACAGAGATTTCTACAACGTGCGTAAGGTCGATACTCACGTCCACCACTCCGCCTGCATGAACCAAAAGCATTTGTTGCGTTTCATCAAGTCCAAGATGAAGAAGTGTCCAAACGAGGTAGTCATGTACAGAGACGGCAAGCACCTGACTCTCTCCGAGGTCTTCCAGTCCATTAACCTTACCGCTTATGATCTATCCATCGATACCCTGGATATGCACGCACACACCGACTCCTTCCACCGCTTCGACAAGTTCAACTTGAAGTACAACCCAATCGGGGAATCCCGTCTACGAGAGATCTTCTTAAAGACAGATAATTTCATCAGGGGAAGATATTTGGCGGAAATCACAAAGGAGGTCATCTCCGATCTTGAATCCTCCAAGTACCAAATGGTAGAATGGCGCATCAGCATCTACGGCCGCAACATCGACGAGTGGGACAATCTCGCAAAGTGGGTAGTAGACAACAAGCTCTACTCGCCCAACGTGCGCTGGCTTATTCAAGTCCCGCGTCTCTTCGACGTTTATAAAGCGACGGGACTTATGGACAACTTTGAGCAGGTCATTGTTAACGTTTTCCGTCCGCTCTTCGAAGTCACCAAGGACCCATCAAGCCATCCAGAGCTCCACGTCTTCTTGCAAAGAGTCATCGGATTTGATTCCGTCGACGATGAGTCCAAGGTCGAGCGTCGTCTCTTCCGCAAGTTCCCAGTGCCAAAGGTGTGGGACTCAAAGCAGAACCCGCCGTACTCATACTGGATCTACTACCTCTTCGCCAACATGGCCTCTCTAAACGTAATGCGCAAGCAACGAGGCTTCAACACGCTCGTCCTGCGGCCCCACTGCGGTGAGGCCGGCGATCCGGAGCATCTTGCCGCAGCAGTGTTGTGCTGCCATTCTATCTCCCATGGCTTGTTGTTAAGGAAGGTGCCGTTGCTGCAGTACATTTTCTATCTGGAGCAGATTGGTGTTGCTATGTCTCCGTTGTCGAACAATGCGCTGTTTTTGGCGTATGAGAGGAATCCGTTTTTGCAGTATTTTAAGCGCGGTTTGAATGTTTCGTTGTCGACGGACGACCCTCTCCAGTTCGCCTTTACCAAGGAGCCACTGATTGAAGAGTACTCCGTTGCCGCTCAGATCTACAAGTTGAACGCGGTGGATATGTGTGAGCTTGCTAAGAACTCGGTTCTGCAATCTGGGTTTGAACATTCTGTTAAGCAAAGATGGCTTGGTGACAAGTTCAACTTTCCCGGAGTCCACGGAAATAGGATGGCGAAATCCAACGTCCCAAACATCCGTGACGGTTTCCGCCACGAGACTTTGTTGCAGGAACTGAACATGTAAGTTTCACCCTACCCACCACTTCTGCTGCCAGAAGAAGGAGAGAAGACTAACAAAACCCAGGATCGATAAATACACCAAACCGGCAATCCCCGCCGCCATCGCCGCCCACCAAGTCCTAGTCGACACAACCAACCAATCCTCGGCCTCACCACTATCCACGAAGACAAACCTCTCGTCCTCGAACTTGGCACAGTCGAACTCATACCAACAATTCCCGGCGCAATCCGCACGCCTCCCAGCACCAACGACACTCGGTGGAGCTCAAACCTCACCAGAGAAGAAAGGCACGCTGAAGAGTATCTCTAGCCCTATTACGTCCGCTGAGCATGGGATGCCGCTTCCGGCTCCAACGGATGAGCTGAAAGAGTTGAGTATTTCGGGAGCTTGGGAACCGAAGATTGTGCCGGGGATGATTTCTCGGGCTTTGCGGAAGGCGTCTATCTCACTCAAGGATAATTTGTCGATGAAAGGGTCGGAACTTGAGGCTGATGCGGGGATGCCGAGGTTCGATGACAGGCTGGGTGGTGACGGGGAGAAGGAGACGGTGGAGGAGGCTGAGAATGCTGCTGCTGATCGAGAGGCCGGTATGGTTGAGGGGACAGGGCCGAAGAATGGTGAGGGCTTGCTGCGCTGGGCGGATGGAGAGAAGGAGCGAGTGAATCATAGACGAGTTCCGCGCCGCGAGATGGAGGATCGGAAGAGACCTGGGCTGCAGTCGGAGAGGACGTTTGATCCCACTTCTGAGCCGAGGAGTCCGGAGGGGCTCCATGAGTGGGCTTAGATCTGTGATTAAGACTAATAGTATTAACCTTTGCAAGATAGATTAATGTGGTCGGTAGAATGATCTTTTAGTAGCACAGCTAATGTCTGATATTGTGGTTTTCGTTTTTGTGGCCTTGGTTAACGGGTTTGCAGGTAGATCACGGCAGGAGAAAAAATGATTCACAGATAACAGCTCGAATTGTATTACCGTTCTGGTAGGACAACACGGTTGTTAGCTTTCCAAGGTATGTAATCTCGAATCATCTTCAGTCCTCCATGTCGCCCACCTCGCCCAGAAACCTGGTTAACGAGTGTTATCGCCTGTAAAATCAGAGCATCCACGTCCCGTCCCTTCAACACCGTCGTTCCATCGTAAGCTCGTAGTATGGGGTTGCTTTGCCATCATGGGAACTCCGAACGACACGTCGGGTAGTTCCCCTTCCCCAAGCTCCTCGCAGTTAGTTTGGTACTTCACAAGTCAAAGGTAGGGAAATGGTGATGCTTACCCGCGAAACCACTGAATGCTAAATAACAAGCTCCGACATTGCTAAACCATGAAGAAAGCATTTATATTTCCGCCCACATTTCTGCTCCTAGGCTCCCCAGCTTCAGCCGAATTAGGTAGAGCACAAGCGCTCTTTCTGCCCGAGCCACAGTCACTGGCGAGCCATCCAGTTGACGACGCGTTTAGCTATGAGGAAGAACGACAGTCAACCTTGAAACATAACATCGATTACGTCATCCGGATAGCCCGCACCATCGGACCACATCCGCGCCTACTCGAAGACTCCCACCACCCCAAGTCACCTCATCCGCAACGCCACAGAATAGATCCCGGCTGTCGCCAGCATGTTCAAAGCCGTCGATCCTAATGGAAAGTATTGCGCACACCACGATCCACTTCCCCTAGTCCACCTGTACATGGAAACACTGCGGGACTTCGAGAGGTTAATCACACAGTGATACCTCCTTCCTACGACTGAGGCCGTGACCCTGCAAACCGCAAATGCCATTTATCCGTATCGAAGAACTCCAGGAAATATATGTCACAAGGGCACCAACGACGCCCCAAAGGTTGCTGAAGCTGCCTAAGTCAGTGGCGTCTGCCCGCCGGCCCAATCTCTTCGATATGGTCATTGAGGGAGACCAGAGGACACGAGGAGCGATTATCGAGGTCAGTTGAAACTTAACTGCTACGCGTGGACGCTAGTTGAATCGCCGAGGATAAAGAAGATGTACTGTTCCTTCGATCGTATTTCGGAGATTTCTCGTACTGATGAGTATCGCGGCGAGACTAGATGCAAAATCCTAGGAGTGTTAAAAGTTGGTGAGGAAAGAAGAAAGTTCAGGGAGGCCTTTGGCGGGGCGTTGGTAGACCAGATGGATGATATTTCGGATGGGATGGATATTGTCACGACTTTTCACTCTTTTGGCTCGGCCGGAATGCTCATTCAGAGATGACTAGCTAATTCTAGTTGTGCTTCAAGAGTTTGAAGAGGTGTTGGATCGGATGTGGTGCCTTAATTCACAGCTGGATGCTGTGGTTGAGTTTGGTGAGGAGGCTGCGAGACGTCGTCATGGATTACAGCGTTTTGTTGGGGATCAGGTCGTGATGATGACTGACAGGCTCAAGTGGGCACAGGAGGATCTGGCCAGATTGTTATTGCCAGTCGATCTGAAATTATCATATAGTAGTCATCCAGATGACGGAGGAAGGAAGTAAAGAGGTGCTGAAGCGCAGGCGCTGATGCCAGGTGGGATCATGTACAGAACACGGCTAAGGCTTGACAAAGGACGGCGAGGATTTGGATAGTATGCCGAAACACTTTGCGACCGTGCTCGTGGCAGGAAAGATACGGGCGCAGCACTGCATGGTGTATAATATTGTGGACTAATCGCGGGCAATAGAGTTGCCAAGATAAAGGGCATAAAATATTAACTGACCATATGGAGTGTAGCTACTTACTATACGATATAATGCGATCTATCAATCCATCACCCTTTCATTTCAGGTTGGAATTTCCGCTGTCCGGTTTACATAAAGTTAACCGATCAGCGTAGCAAACTTTCTCCGCCCCTCGTCTTTTTCGAGCCTCTCCATATCAGCCCCCTTCAAACAAACTGCAACACTCACCTTCCCTCTTCCCATCTTCGGCATAAAGAAAGCCAACCCCTTCACGTTATCAAACCTCGGCCTCCTAACAGTCACCGGCATCCCCAGTCCCAGTCCAAAATCCGTATCATAAGCCGCAACCTTACTCCAGCTACTCGCCATAATATCTGTAACCCAATTAATCTTTGCACCCATATAAAAGCACGTCTTATCCATACTCTGACTCATCAACGTGGCCAGCACCTTCGTATCGTGTCCCAGTCATTTGTCAGGTTGTAAGGCACCACGGAGCTGTGCGGCCGTGGCACCTAAACTTAATGAGCTGCTGCCGCCACCGACAAGCTTTGAGGCGACGGAACGGCTGTATGTCTCATTCTGCACAAGCCCCGGATAGCCCACGGGCAGGTCAAGGTAAGGACGGACATCGATGGAGCGGGCGAAGGTTGTGTTGAAATTGGCTTTGAACTGTGGACGACGACAGGAGGAGGTGACGCTGCGCCAGACGAAGGCGGAGAGGGCGTCGTCGGTGGAGATACAGCGGTTTTGGAGGTGGCTTCGAAGTGCAGGTTGGGTTGGGAGGCCGTGGAGGAGGTTGCTGAGTCCTTTTAAGTCCATGAGAAGGTTGGCGAGAAGGAGGAGGTCCTTCTTGGCCTCACCGGATCTGAGAGCCCTGCCATTGCTGCTTGCTTCGCCTTTGGCGTTGAGTCTCGGCAATTTGTTGTTGGCCGCTGTCAGTCTTCTTGAGGGGCCCTGAGATAAGTGGGATGGCGTCCTTCCGTGACAAGTTGTCGGCTGCGAGCTCTTCTTGAGTGAAGTCGTCGCCTCGGCAGGCTTTGGAGAGGGGGGACATTATTACGCCTTGGCTTGTCATATCCATTGTCTGGTGATGGCACACAAAGCTGAGTATGAAGCTTCCCTTGATGAAGTTGGCTTGTACCATCAGGACAGGGAACTCGGTTGTTGAATCGCCATCTTTGCCAGGTAATGAGTGTCTTGCACATAGCACACCCTCATCCAGCATCGAGATTGGGAAATTTGCTTTCTGCATCTCCTAAAAGTTGAGTACATTGTCGTCATCGCGGAGGTCGTTGACGACCAGCGCCGGAGTGCGACTTGATGGAGCAACATGAAAGGTGCCAGGGTCGCCCATGGAGGCGCCTTCGTTGACTACTTGGCCTGCAATCCATGGAAAGGAGGCGGATAGACGGTCGAGCCCCTCTTGCGGGACGTTCTTGACATTGGATGCTTTCATGGGGTGCTCTGGCATTGGAACGGTCAAGCAGATGGGCGTCTACATGTTTAGGAGTGGTTGTTGGGCGATCATGTCGATGTCGGCGAGGATTTGCCTCTTTCGGCCTCCATAGCGAGCGATGCTTTGGATGGCATCATGAATGAGATGATGGGCTGATCTAGTTGGTACTGAGTGATGGGAAATGGATGAGCAACAAACGCCGAAGGTAAAGCCAACCAATATGAGAAAGATAAAGATGATGTTGCTTGATGAATACCGAAAGAGTGGTTGAAGGGTCCCCTTTGGAGTTTCTTGTCACCCATCTCGCAGCCAGCACTAGCGCCAAGCGGATATTACGACCTTAAGTCCCGACTTCTGAATGTCACGCCTTCGTACTCCATATTTTGTGGGCGTCACGTCGGTTAGCACTTTTGGAACGAGAAGACAGCAAAGGGTTACCCTATACCGACGGACCACCGGTACAGTGGTAAGGTATCACCGAACATCGAATGTTTGGGCCGCTCGAGACTCGTGGTTCCCAGACACGAGCCTTGGGTAGAACCGCAGAAGAGCTTCAATATTCGGTAATAGTTTGCAGCACAAAAATGCGACCCTATTCGGCTGATACTGCACTTCAAGGAGGACAAGAAACTCAGCCACACTCGCCGCACGACTCCCATATTAAGGCCAAGGGCGTCATATTTTTCATGAAGAACGACTGACGAGAAGGAGATGATGAGTCGAAGAGACTGAAGCTTACAGAAGACACTTAGCTTAAACCTACCGTAACAATTAGCTCGCTTAGAGAATTGAAGGAGTGTACATGGCCATTTTAGTGTTAGGTGTTAGGGTCTCACCAGCCACCAAGGTTGTTGTGGTTTGCCACATGGTCGGCGGCTAACGCGTCACTGAGAGATCCAGCCACGAATCGGCCGCATCGCTTAATCGTGCTGATGATGCCAATCTGGGCGGCAGCTGGTCAGGGTACGGCCATGCAGCTTGACAACAACACCATCCAACTTATCTTGAAGTACGCGCAAAATTTTGCTTATCGAAAAACAAGTGTCGCTGAACATTTCACCATTGCTTTATACGACTATCCTCAATCCGCGCGCCCCACAATCAAGCCACCAACCACAATCTAGACCTCACTTTCCGCCGACCTGCCATCCGGAACTTTGCGCTACCGGAAATTGGCTCCCCTTCATGGACACGATCTGATTACAGCTTTAGTTCAGCAACACTCTTTCAAGGATCCCTTAGGTTGGCTCTACTCGCACTATGGGATTTCGTGGTATTTACAAAGCCGTCTATGACTACAAGCCTCAAGGGGAGGGCGAGCTTGACATAAAGGAGGGAGACATCTTGTACGTCTTAGAGAAGAGTACAGAAGATGATTGGTGGAAGGCAAAGAAGAAGGCAACCGACGACGACGACGATGAGCCGACAGGATTGATTCCTTGTAACTACATCGAAGAGGTAAGCCGACCGGCGCATGCCTCAGAAAAGGAGGGTCACGGGAAGGGACAAATTGGCGGCTCTACTCGTGTCACCAACCTGCTGTACCAACAAATATCTCGGTCATGGCTAATGTCTTCCTCAGGTCAAGCCAGTGCAGCATGCGAAAGCTCTCTACGATTATACCCGCCAGACAGATGAGGAGCTGTCCTTCACAGATGGCGCCAGGTTGGACATCTACGACACATCCGACCCGGACTGGATACTTTGCGGTTTGAAAGGCGACTATGGCTTTGCGCCAGCGAACTACATTGAGCTAGAGGCGGGAGGAGCTCAGCCGGTAGCACCAGCAGCACACCAAGCATATGCGGAGGAGGAAGAGGAGCAGGCGCCACCTACCCCAGCAAGACCAACAGCACCAAGCGAACTTGAGCCAGAGACTCCATCTCCTGCGGCAACACCCGCCGGAGCGATGATGAATAGACAGAATGTGCCACCACCAATTGATACTTCCAGCAGATCTCAATACAATGGACACGAATCCGACGAGGAACCAAGTCCTGCTCTGCCAAGGCGCCCAGATTCTTATCAGCCGTCGCTCATGTCGCCTGTTCAGTCATCTCCTGGGTTATCGCCTGGGTACGGACAGCGCGATCGTAACCCGAACCGCCAGTCGAGCTTGAGAGTGTCACCGCCAGACAACCGCGTCCTGTCGGGCGATTACAGCAATTCTAATTTCGGCTACAACCCATCCCAAGGAGGCTTTCACCTTTACAGTGTCAGTGAGATGGTGTCTGTGATGGGCAAGAAAAAGAAAATACCAACCACTTTCGGTATCAACTTGGCGACTGGTGTTATCACTATTGCGCCAGAAAAGACAAAGGATGGGCCACAGCAGGAGTGGACAGCGGAGAAGATGACACATTACTCGATTGAGGGAAAGCACGTCTTCATTGAGCTTGTGCGCCCAACGAAGTCGATTGATTTTCATGCAGGAGCCAAGGATACCGCGCAGGAGATTGTTAGCTCGCTGGGAGAGATGGCCGGTGCCGTACGTGGCGAGGGCATCAAGGAGATTTACGCGGCAGCAGCTGGCAACGAGAAGAAGAAGGGAGAGATTCTCTACGACTTCATGGCACAAGGAGATGACGAGGTCACAGTTGCTGTTGGGGATGAAGTTATCGTTCTGGATGACACAAAGTCAGATGAATGGTGGATGGTGAGAAGGATCAAGAACGGCAAGGAAGGTGTCGTTCCATCGAGTTACATTGAGATTACGGGCACTATTGCGGCGCCAGAAAGACAGCAGGGTCTGAATGCAGGTCGCTCGGTCGTGGAACAGAACCGCATTGAGGAGCAGAGATTAGCAAAGGAGGCGTTAAGGGCAAGTAGAGAGCCTGGCTCAGACCATGTTCCACCACGAGGCAGCAGCTTGAGCTCGACGCCAAACCACCATGAGCGCAGACGGGAGTCGCGGCATGGAGGTAGCAGCTCAAGGGAGAAGACCAGTGAGTTCTTCCAACCAATTAGACGTAGCCCATAAGTGCATGATTACTGACCACGCCTTGAAAATTTAGAACCAAATTCAGCCAAGGTTCGCACATGGACAGACAGATCCAAGTCCTTCAGTGTTGAGGCAGAGTTCCTCGCACTGAAGGATGGTAAGATCAATTTGCACAAGATGAATGGCGTCAAGATTGCTGTCCCAGTCTCCAAGATGTCTATCGAGGATTTGGAGTATGTTGAGCGCATGACCGGTGTATCACTAGACGAGGACAAGCCTTTGTCTGTCATTCAACGCAACAGCTTGCAAGCGCAAACCAAATCTAGCCCAAATCTAGGTCAAGCTGGAGCCAGCATCGACAGGTCACCGCAAAAACCAGAGTATGACTGGTTCAATTTCTTCTTGGCATGTGGTATTGCTGTCGGTCTGTGCGAGCGATACTCCCAGGTGTTCAACAGAGACAACATGGATGAGACGGTGCTGCCGGACGTTGACGCCACAGTATTGAGGACTCTTGGACTGCGTGAAGGCGATATTTTGAAAGTGGTGAGACACATTGACGAGAAGTATAAGCGTAATAAGAAGGGCGACGAGAAGGAAGAGGAAATTGGCGAAGCAGGGTTATTTTCTGGACCAGGAGGTGCCTTGAAGAACAACACACGTAAGGGCAGACCCGCTCCAGCGACCCTTACCAGTGATACCGTGGACCCCAAAGCGTTCTCCCAGCAGTTGACAGGAGGCTCTGGAACTAAGAATGATACAGAAGAGAAGAGCCCTGCGCCAATTTCTAAGGTTGCCGGCGGATTTGATGACGATGCCTGGGATGTTAAGTCATCCAAGCAAGAACCTCCCAAGCCTGCCGGGGCCTATAAGCCGGCTGAAGCTCCAACGCAAGCTCCCCCAGCGTTGACTGGCGCTTTCGGCGATTTGTCTCTGCTTTCTCAACCATTGCAGCCTTCGAAACCAGATCCTCCAGCACCAGCTCCACAGCCGCAACTACAGCAGCCAGCCACACATGCGCAGCCACAACAGGCGCAGCAGACTGGTGCTACCCCTGGGTTCTTTGCCGGTCTTCCAACTCAACCAAGTGGTATGCAGCCACAGATGACTGGATTCCAGCAACAGAACTTCCCACAAAACCAGGCCAACCTCGCGCGCCAGCGTCCAGCAGTGCCGCAGTACAACACTAGTGCTGGCTCTCTGATGCCACCACCTCCACCGCGCCCACTTTCTGCACCAGGACAGCAGGCACAGAACCAGTTTGGTGAAGCACCACTTCAGCCTCAGATGACTGGTCTTCCACACCAGCCTACCGGTTTCCAATCCATCGCTCCACAGGGACAATCACTCGCCGAGATGGACCAAATGCACATGCAGCGACAGCAACAGCAGCAATTCATGCAGATGAACCCGCAAATGACCGGCTACCAAATGCCACAACCTACTGGTTTCCAACCACGGCATACGGGCTTCAACCAGAACCAATACCCGATGGCCGTCTCGCCATCTCCATTCTCTGATGCTCGTGCAGCACAGTTCAGCCCGGCACCCACGCAGACACAGCAGACTGGCTTCCAGATGTCCCAGCCTACCGGCTTCGGTCAGGCGCCGTTCCAGCCACAAGCTACGGGCGTCAATGTGTTTTTGCCACCAGCGTTGCAGCCGCAGCAGACGGGGATGAGCTTTGCGAATGGCTTCGGTAATGCGCCACCGATGCCACCTATCCCGCAGAGTGCGCCGGCGTTGGTGGCCCAGAAGACGGGACCGCCGCCGCCGGTTAGGTTTGGGGTGCAGAACGAGAAGAAGAAACTTGTTAGTCAGCCGACGGGGAAGAGGGCCAATTTGGCTGCTGCTAGTGAGTATTTCCCAAAATCTTTGTGGTGAATGCGATGCTAATAAGGAATAGCTCCTGATAACCCATTCGGATTCTAGTTCCTTGATCGATGGTCATACGATGAGGAGGGTTGAGGGTTTGATATTTGTGGATGGACATGGAATTGAATCACTGCTTTAAGGCGGCATATTTGAAAACCTTAGTCTAGCAAGTAGAGCAGAAGTAGATGCGTATAATCAAGATCTAATCTCGTAAATTGATCTCAGAATTAGTGATCTCGGTCTGCTGTCCGACCGTCCTCGGAGTCACTCTGTCAACCATATTGTCTGTCACGTGCACCCATGGTGACAGAGTGTGCCTGAGCGAAGTGAAGCCTGCCTCGGCTTCTCCACTGACACACCCACCCGGATCAACCTTGGTGATTCTCCGAGGTTCACTACCCCACAATCCCCAACACTGGCGGGTTCCCTGAGGGGCTACGACAAGGCCGCCACATGCTTAGAAACATAATCTGAGAATACACTCCTGAACTCTTACACCTTACTCAACTTTTTGATTTGCTGCATATACTGCGCATCGGCTTTGCAATATACCCTATTTGGAGTGCCTGCTTTTGCGATACCACAGTGCATTCTCTAAACAATATACAACTATCGTGTATACAAGCTCACATTGAGGCCCACTTCGTTCTCAAGCAACAATGTCTTTCCTGGGCGGCGCAGAGTGCTCGACGGCTGGCAACCCGCTGAGCCAGTTCAGCAAGCTCGGCAGCGATGACAAGTCCTTACAACGCGATAGATTGGTGGGAAGACCAGGTGCGAGCCAGCAAGGAATGAGGAGTATGCAGCAAGGTGGTGGCCAGGATGTGAGTACCTCCTTAGACCTTGAGCTTCAAGCTCAGTGAAAGGTTGACACATGGCGAGAGTATCGCTAACAGACAACAAAGATGATGAACGAGTTCATGCAACAAGGCGGCTCCCAACTACCGCAAGCCCCAATGGATCCAATGATGATGGAAGCAATGCACCGCGCTGGCCCAGCTATCCAACGCGGCAGCTCCCCACAAGCATCGAACTGGGCACAGGAATTCCAACCTGGCATGCCCCAAAACCAACAACATATGAACTTCCCACAACAAGCGCAAGCCGGCTTTTCGCCCCAAGATTTTGCGGCATTTCAACAGATGCAGCCAAAGGTCCAGTCACCAGGCTCAATGCCGAGTCAAATGGGCGGACTTGGTTATCAGAGGCCGATGGGCATGGGTATGGGAATGGGTATGGGCATGTCCTCCGGCTTTGGCATGGGCGGGATGATGCACCAGAATATGCCACAAGCGAACCTCAACACCATGGATAAAGGCAAGGGGAAGATGGTTGAGCTGGACGATGAGCACTGGGAAGAGCAATTTAAGGCCATTGATCTCGAAGCGCAGGAAGGAGAACAGAATGCGAGCATAGAGGCGGAGTTGAATCAACTTGACAGGTCAGTCCTCGATTCTCATTTGGACGTTCAGGTTGGAGAGGAGACCAATGAGTTTGGAGATTTCGAGGCTATTTGGCGCGGAATACAAGCTGAAACCCAGGCTGCTAGGGAGATGGTCGGTGAGGGTATACCAAGTCCGAGTCAACTGGACATGGATGCTTTTGAGAACTGGGATGGGTTCGACGGGCTTAATACAAGTCAGTTTAGAGATCCAAACCTTGGCGACTACACATTCGAGGAGGATAATATCTTCAAGGACGTTCCGAACGCATATGAGGAGGGTGTCAGGATATTGAATGAGGGTGGGAACTTGTCTCTGGCAGCACTGGCGTTCGAGGCAGCAGTGCAGAAAGATCCACAACACCTCGACGCCTGGGTACACCTTGGAAGCGCTCAAGCTCAGAACGAGAAGGAGACACCCGCCATTCGCGCACTGGAGCAAGCACTCAAGCTCGATCCTTCAAATCTCGAGGCTCTCATGGGCTTGGCTGTTTCATACACAAACGAAGGCTACGACAGCACCGCATACAGGACACTTGAGCGTTGGCTCAGCGTGAAGTACCCACAAATCGCACCACCCAACGGACTAAGCAACAGTGATGAGATGGGCTTCACAGACCGCCATCAACTACACGAGAAGGTCACAGACCTCTTCATCCGCGCAGCACAGTTGAGCCCAGATGCGGAGACCATGGACCCAGACGTGCAAGTCGGCCTCGGAGTCCTTTTCTACGGCGCAGAGGAATACGAGAAGGCAGTCGACTGTTTCAGTTCCGCGCTCGCATCCCGCGAATCAGGAACTTCGAATGATAGCTCGAGTGTTCATTTGTTGTGGAACAGATTAGGCGCCACACTCGCGAACTCCGGCCGCAGCGAAGAGGCGATCGCAGCCTACGAGCGCGCTTTGAGTCTCCGCGGCAACTTTGTGCGCGCGCGTTACAATCTCGGTGTGAGTTGTATAAATATCGGTTGCTACAATGAAGCTGCCGGCCACTTGCTTGGTGCATTGGCTATGCATAAGGTGCAGGAGCAAGAAGGAAGAGAAAAAGCCAAGGACATTCTTGCGGGTGGTGACGGACCAGGGCGTGTCACTGAGGCCGAATTGGAAGCGATGATTGCCCAGAATCAGTCGACGAACCTCTATGATACGCTCAGAAGGGTTTTCAGCCAGATGGGTAGACGGGATCTCGCAGAGAGAGTGGTGTCAGGCATGGATGTGGATAGTTTCAGGGGCGAGTTTGACTTCTGAGCTGAGATTGGAATGGATATATTGTTATATAGCGAGTGCAGCTTGGTCAGGTAATGGCAAATGACAGATAGGCAGCATGTTGCGGCGTTAAGAGGTGTGAAATGGTATCACTTCACTTCTCCATAGTTGATCATCTCACCTCATTTGTCCAGCGAACGTCCCCCAAACAACAATCTATCCCGAGAACCGTGCTTCACCATTGCTACTCTGTCGCACAGATTCACTGCACTGCCCACTGCGCGATCTCGAGCAGCGTAGGGGATAGCCAGCCGAGCCATTGTGCTAGAGGTTTACAGTAACCAATGCCTGCCTACCACCACTAAGGCTCAACCTTTCAATGTCTCATCACTTCGTCATACTCGCGCTTGATCTCTGATCTGTCAGTAAATCTCGCTGTCAGGGAAGGTGGAAGCGGCTGCTGACTCTTCATGGCATGTCTCTGCCGCCTCCTGCGTCTCAGCCTGGTCCTCCACCACGGACTTGCATTCTAACTTTTTCGCTCGAGCCTGACGTGCGTAATGCTGCTGTAGACACACGATGCTTGGCTGCCTCAAATATAATTATATCATTGTAACTCTCCAGGATACTCCGAAATTGAAATCAAGCGCCACCCAGCACTCATTTTTTCACATTTGTGAAATGTGATGCGGCGAGCGATAGCCAGGGCGCAAAACTTGCACAAGCGAGCTTGAAATACCTGAGGCTTGCCTCAATAATCAAGGAGAGAAGACCCCTGAATGTCGTAGAAATGCTCTTGACGTTGGTCGCAAATAGCCTTTTTCATCCAGCAATATGCATCGTAGTCAGGAAGCATCCCGCCGTGGTATGCCTGAAGGAGCGCTGCTATAGAAAATACTGAGTATGTTATACAACAAAAACTAGGATCACAACCCATACACGCCTCCGTCGCATTCGCCGCATCATCACACAAACAGCATCAACAAAGAGTCGCCAGAAACGCCCCTAAACAACTCTTCTCTGCGCGTTTAGGACCGCCTGCAGTCCTGTTCGAGACCCCCGGTGCGGCATAGAGGGGTGCTTGTTGCGGGTAGTAGTTGGGTTGATTTTAGTACGGTTGTTGTTGGGCGCGTATTGCATTTGCTATCATTTATCAGCTTCCTGTCAGTTAGGCATACGGGAAATCTGATGGATGAGGGTGGTGGAGGAGGAAGAGGAAGCAGCCCGGCATTCAAGGGGAATTTTTGAGGGGGGATTCCGGGACATCCGCTGATTCGGTGTCGTTGTCAACAAGGTACCATTTAAGTCCATGAAAGAATGAGGTAAGCAGGAACAAATGAGGGAGTGCGACAAAGGAGATAATGGGAAGAAATGACGCTCACAAAGAGTTGACAGTCCATCGCCTTGAGCTAATACAACTCATTATCCTTCGATGACGATGTGACAGGTTGACAGCTGAATGGAAGCACGCCTCAAAATATAGAAGTCCGGACTTCACCCTTCAGGCGTTGCCTCGTGCCGATAAGAATGAAGGCCAGACGGACTTTGAAACCTCAAAGGAATGTCAGCTTCAACGATAATGTAACATACCACCAATACTGGACGGACGAGTCGTCGTTGAACTCAGGAACCCCGACTGAGGCGGAGACTTCCGAACAACAGGTCTTACTCGAAAACAAACAGCACGACGACAATACAACATCTGCAGTCTTCGTTGATCAGAGCTTAAGGATAATTGCCAAGTTGAACCAGTCTGCGGGCACTGATGACTTGAAGGAGAACAACGACAACAAGCTTGTAGCCCAAAGTCGATTTGACATCGTGCAAGCTGGCGTTCGATTATTTGCTTCGAGGGTCCGCCAAAACCAGCTAAAGTGGCACAGAGATACGACCCCTCAATCTTACGAGGTGGAGGAAACCTGTAAGTCTCAGCCTAGTTTCATCACAAAACAGACGCATTTCATCAGCTGACCATGTCATGCCATGCCAGTGTATATGGTTTTGGTTAATGAACTCCTGTCTCAGCTGAACCGGTGGAGGGAGAAGGCGAAGTCCATGAAAGATAATGAGCAAAGAGAAAGTGCCGATGTGGCTAGAATGGAGCGAATGAAACTATGGATCACGTTGTACTCCGCTAGCGCCAGGCAGAGTAATATGAGCTTGAAGGCTGCAGCTATGAAGGCTGGGTTTGAAGGGAAGGGTGGAAGGAAATGGATGCCTACCGTTGTGGCTATGGCGGCTCTTTCTATTGTTTTTTAAGATAACACTTTGACAGACACGCCTAAGCAAAACCAAAAGAAATCAAAAGCTTGCGTGTAAACATGTGGTATTCATGCTCCTCGTCAACCTATATCTATTCGTGCCGGAACGTGGCGGGTGTGGGAGCGGCGCGACTCATCTTCGATGCGGAGATGTTTCTCAGAGCCTTCCGAGACTTGTAATTCCTGAACATGGCACCACCTTCTCTAGACATACCAATGTACCACATTGCCCCTGGCGTCTCTTCCTAAACTGTTCAATATCCTTCATCTCCCGTCCACTTCATTCATGCCTTGACCGCGTACTCCTTCATAAAGTCTGGGTCATTGGCAATCTCCTCCTTCACAATATCGAGACCACCGACCAACTCACCACCAACCCACAGCTGTGGGAAGGTTGGCCAGTCAGCAAACTCCTTCAGTCCCTGTCTAACCTCATCATCTGCCAGAATGTTAAAGAAACCATATCTAACGCCACCCTCTCTCAGCAGCGCAACCAATTGTCTCGAGAATCCACACTGTGGTGCGCTCGGTGTACCCTTCATAAACAACATAACCGGCGCTGCCTTAACGAGTACGTTCAACCTCGTATGCAAATCCTCCTTACTTGTCTCTCCCTTCTCCCCATTCTGCTGCCTGCTGTGATCGTGTCCCGCATGGCTATCCTCCTGCTGCTGCTGCTCGGTATGGTGCTGAATAGCCGGAATATCAGTATTCCTATACTGAATCCCCGCCTGCTGCGGCATCAGGAACTCATCATCCTCTTTCTTCGCTCCCGCTGCGGCGTGGCGCTCAATCGCTGTCCTGACTTTGCTTGCATCGCTTCCAGACACAGTCTCTAACACCTTCTTGTCTTTAATCAACACCAGGTATGGGACGGCGGTTACGTCGTAGGCGTCGGACACGTCTGGGAGGTCTTCGGCGTTGACGCTGATCCAGGATGTGGCGACGGGTGAGGTGACCGGGTAGGAGGAGGCGAGGGTCGAGAGGACGGTGTTCATTTGAGCGCATGGTGCGGCCCATGGGGTGTGGAAGGAGAGGATGAGGAGGGTGGATGTTGGGACGGAGGAGACGTGCGCCTCGAAGGCTGCGTCGGTGGTGATTTCTTGGACGGTGGACATTGTTGTTGTGGCGTGGTATTTAAGTGGCTCGTTTGAGCTTCTTTATTTGATCTGTATAATAGCGGTGCTAAGCTCGTGTATGCTCGTTGTAAACGCGGTGAGTATAGTTCGAATAGCTTCGATTGTGACTCTCTTATCGCGGTGGTGGGGGTAGTTAGTCTTGGTGTTGAGGCTAAACAATATTCGAGCTCACGATTAGAAATTGGGCCGAACTCCGGGAAAACGTCGTTTCTGAGTGCAATAGCGCCGAAACATGTGGCTGGCACCAGCCACATCGAGTCACAGTGTGGCACCCACCCTAACCGGATCATGATACGCCAGTCCACCCCAAGTGATAAGCCGGGCCCCGTCACCCTGCGTACGCACGATTCTGCCAATTTTCATAACATCATCCATCTTATAATTATGTTTTTTTTTTCATGGTTATGTCTCGGTGTAAGTGTCTAATTTGAAATATTATAAATACAAAGAAGGCATTTCCAAAGGCCTGTTTGGACACGTTCTCTGAGTATGACCTGTACAGCCTCGACAAGTTACTCGATCGTGACCTTGTTGCACACATGCTGAACAGTGGTTTCGGGGTACATTTTGTGTCTCGAATTGACTGAATATCCGGCCGGTAGCAGCAGCTTGGAGCCGATTTTTGGCTTGCATATGGGCTCGACGATCTGCCTCTTCAGCGCGACGTCGTTGTCTGATTATTGGGTCCAGCGATAGGGAGATCCAGCGATAGCGATGTAAAAAGGGAGAAAGTTATGCAATGGCACACCGCCACCCAAATGGGAGGCGGGGAGAGAGCTGGCGTATCACGACTCCGCTAACCATATTTGGTTATGTGGCATGGTTATATCCCTACTGTCGCAAGATGGCTGCTCTTCGTCTTTACAACACCAACGCAGCAGTCATGAGGATACAGCCAGAAGTCAGTGAGGTCTGTGGGCACGTGAAAGAAAAGTAAGGTTTGTGTGAAGTATCTCCTATCTACTGAAGTCTATCTCAAGTGAGAGTAATCTTGATCAAATGTGCGTGTAGAAGCGAAGATATGTGTAAATGCCAAATACTCCGGCCGTAACCATAAAAGTCAAAACAGACCCAATTGCCAAACGCCGCTGCTAGTGCTTGCGCATCTAAGGGTATCCGTCACTCTCTATCTAACCGTCCTCGCTAAGCTCAATCTATGCGTCTATCGTCCCATGCTTGCGCATCCGTCCTCCATCGAGTGTTTCAAGTGCTCTGCAACTTATGCGTTGAATGGCTTTGCTGTAAGGCCACGCTTCATTGGCGCAGTGCCAGTCTGGCGAAAAACCTTGATGCTGTTGAAAGCCCAGAAGGTGTGCTCGAAAACCTCCGGGTGTTCGGCGACGTATTGCTCGCAATTTGGAGCAAGCGCAGCACACTCGCCGTCACTCCAAGTCCTTCCAGCCCAGTCGCCACAGAAAGTAGTGTTGATGATAATCTTGTGCTTCTTGAAGTGGTTATCGATGTTGCAGTTGCCCTTGAAAGTCACAGTCGGCTTGGCCCAAGTCTTTGGGTCTGGCTTCCCCTCCTTGATGTCGGCTGGGATAGCGTTGCGACCGAAGAAGTAGATGTCGATAGACTCAGAGTTCCAGTCTAAAGCATACACACCGCCGCCAAGCGAGTTGAAGTCACCGCCGTAGTTCTTGGTGTCGTTCTCGACTTCTTGGCCGCAGCCGGTGTAACCGGTATTCTCGTTGCAGTTGGTGTGCGCCATCTTGACACCTGGGAGGTTTGGACGCTCCATTGAGCAACCGTCGGCAGTGTGGAGGGTCATGGAGTTGGTCTTTTGGAGGTTGACGCCCTCGATGATGTCAATTTCGCCTGAAGCCGGCCAGTCCGCGGTGTTGGCGGTCCAGAAGGCTGGCCATGCACCACATGCCTGCTTTGGCATGGTCGCGATGTCGGCAATAAAGAGTCCTTGGGTGTACTGCTTCTTGCTCTCGACTCTCACGGACTTGCGCCCACCCTGTGGGTTCTTCTCCTTATAGTCAACACCGAGGAAGACCTGCTTGCCGTTGTCGCTGTAACCAGCAATGCCGGTCTCGTTGGCGGTCATGCCATCGATGTAGTTGACGAAACCGTGCGTTGGATCTGGGGTAGCTTGGAAATCGAACTCGGCGAAGAAGTTGCTGGTGTCGAAGGTGTCCTCCAGAACGTAGGCGGCGCTGGCTTGACCGGCAAGCAGAATTATGGTCGTGAGACCAAGGTTGCGAAGGAGTTGCATCCTGAGATGGTTTGTGTAGATGTTTAGAGAGTGGGATGCGGCGAGTGTTCTCAAGTTGTAAGGATTGAGGACGAAGTTCGTTTCCGGTCGCGTAAACGGTCGTGGTGGGGCTTTGTCTCTATGGAAGTTGCGATAAAGGCGCTTAGAACAGATTGTGTAACGCGCTTGAATGGGTTTTATATGCAGGCCGCTTGGTTGACAAGCGAATTCTTGTAGGTGAATGCACGACAAGGAGTGTGTTTTGATGAGAATAAAAAAGACTGCAGGTCGATTAAGAAAGGTTGATTTATAGCAAAAGAGCGACTCGAAGAAGAATCAACGAGGCTTGTGAACCTTTTCAGCGGGAATCTCAGATAGTTATAGTCACATTCCTCGGCATGGAGAGCGAGGCGGAAAGGAGGTCTTTGTCTCAGAAAGCCACTCGGTCAATCGCAGTACGAGGTTTTCAGGCGCATTCTTTGACGTTGAAAGCCACACACCAAGCCTGAATGCGCTTGTGAGAGCCCACTGGGCTGGCTGGGAGAATCGCTCATTGCGAGACGCGACCCTTTGACGTCTTGGCCCATTCCTCGTCGTGTCTCAGGAGTCGGCGCCGGCACCTGATACGGACAGCGGACGCATTAAGTAGAGGGCCGCCAGTGATCGACGTCACATCTCTCACAATTCTAAAACGCATCCGGAGATTTTGGCGTTTCCGTTTGTTCGGGAGGTTTCACTTGTAGTCGAGGTGGACCAATGAAATGCACGTTGCCGCTTATGGGCGATTAGCCGAGCGCCAATCGACCCAAGTCGCGGGAGAGCGTCAGGAACAGCAAACCCCGCCAATACCCCGCATCAGGTGTCGCCAAATGTGTGAGCACAAAGACCAACGACAATGATGGATAGGGTATCAATGTGAGGTTTTTTTGAAACTGTAACACAAATATCTCTCGGCACTGTAATTTATTCTTGGACGGATAAAGGGTTGCCAGATCGTTTGCCGACGTGGTCTGTACCACAAAGCGCGGCGAGGTCCAGAAGCGGCAACAAAGCGACGCCGAGGAATGTTGAGCGAGAGATTTTTCCAGAGATCTTTACAGTGGCTGGTTGTCTGTCAACCACATCGATTATCTGAGGCACGATGATCAAACGCTACCAGAGTACGATCTTGAGGATGGCTACGATCTACAAGTCTCCGTTGATGCTTCTAGAAGACCGTGCTAGCCACGCTGAATATGAGAGTCAAAACGACGAAATCTGGTCAATTAAATTTGGATTCAGAGAACGACAAACAAGACTTTGCAAAGTAATTGCAAGACTTCTCCACCGCCGGTTCCCCGCAGGTTTGCTGGCCTTGCCATCACCTCGGAATCTCCCCTGGACATCGCACTGATGATGATGTGGGAGGTAGGGGCACAACCACGAGAAAGAGCCAAGATGGTGGCAGAACACGCTTAACGCTGATAGGTTTCGCCCGTTGCTGGGAAAAATCGAATCTTCGGCACCGACAGTAGCCCTGCCTTCGCGGCATCGGCACAGGAAGGACTCAAGATAACGGCAATGATGTTAATTGGTTTGCTGAGAGGGAGGCCGAGAGAGCCATCAAACGGCTGCCCACAAATACACCCAACGCAGCGTTGCAAGCCGGGTACCGCATGTTGGGTATTTACCCGGTATATAGTACCACAGTACCTACCTGTGAGATTTTGGCTACCTCCCGAGTACCCACGTAGTTACCCAGTATGACGCCCAGGTGTAATGGCAGGGTAAAGGTCCCAGCGTGGTAGCATAAGCAAGTGTTCAGCTGACTTGTCCAGTGCGCTACACTTCTAAACTTGGGAACAGCGTTAGGCACGGAAACGGGAATACCCGAGCTGTAAGACTAGGTAGAGGTAGACTTGAGTACCCGACCCAATTGAGGTACCCTACCCGAACACCCGGGTATGTATCCAGTACATACCAAGGCTCGGTAAGCACAGCACTATACCTAAAAAAGGGCTTACAAAGTGCTTGAAGGAGCTGATATTTTAACCAAAGTACAAGTGACGCAACGTGGGCAGCCCCCAAGTCGCGCACTTTTCTACGATCACACCACAAGAAACCTGAATAACACCACGTAGGGTTAGGTTTACCCTACAACAATCAAAATATGTGAGGACTACTTGGGATTATATACATCAGACAGCTTATTATCTTTGTGACATGTACGCACATTGTGCCCAGGCTTTCCGCATGTGCTGCAGCGTCGTGGAGCAGCCCTCGTTCTTGTGTGCCAACCACCACTTTTCAAATTTCGCACTCTACCTGTTCTTGCACCTCCTCCTGTACTAGTATATCTAGTGCATCTTCCATATTAAGTGATCCTCCAAGATGCACACGTTTTTTTTTAGGCTCACCCGCGTCCGCTGGACGCCTCTTTTGCGTTTTAAAGGCATGGCTCCTAGCTACAAGTAGGGTGACAATATGAGCTAATGCGTGTCCCTTTTGCAAGTTAGTTGACAGTAACCAAAATTGGTGTTGGTGAGCTTTGAAGGCAAGGGAGAACTTGACCTTAGTGATGTGATTAATATGCGATTTGACAAAGTGTTCAATTTGACGGCCATATGCTTTTTTCAAGGCACTGAAACACCCAACCTTGTGTTGAGTCTAGGCGTCTTTACCTTACTCGAACAAGTTTCGTTCTGCTGTCTGAACACGTCTTGCTGTTGTTCTAACAGCTCAACACGTCGTTCAGTTTTAAGTACACAAACAAGCAAGCACGCATATTGGCTCTGGCCATTTCCGGACACTTTGCATCAAAGAGTCTAGTGTCCCCTTCCTCCCCGCCCATATTGACGTCACTTTCGAGATCATCGTCATCGGAGCTGGGATTATCTCTTCGTTTCCTTTTTGAATCAACTAGCTCCGCAGGCCGACACCCTAACCATAGTTTCCTAACCATAGTTTCCTGGTTTAGGCGCCCAAACGCGCATAAACGGGCTATAATTGCGTGGTGGGGCGGCGCGGCAGCGACCAGAAGCGCAGCTACTCGTTTAGGCACCCTGGGCGCATAAACGGGCGGGAAAAAAAAGCGAGCGGAACTGGAATAAATTACATATATTTACTCGTCGCAAAAGCGCCATTCCAATGATGTCTTTTTCTTAATTCTACGACATTAATTGCGTGCTGGGGTAGGGGTGTAAACGTGAGTGCTTAGATTTTGTTGGGGTCGCCGGCGGCTTCTGTGCGCCTGCTTTCTGCGCAGTCGGGTTGAGACGCCCGCCGCAGTTCTACGACGTCGACTCCACAAGCGTTCTCCTCATGATACTGAACTTCTTTCACAATTGATTCTTCGTAACAAGCGCGGTGGGGAATCCAAGCAGCTGGATAAATATGCTACGGAGCGTTGTGTGGAGTTATACTATTTTTTCTTATATTTGTTTTGTCTTTTTAGTGTGAGGAACAGCCCGTGACGATGCTACGAAGTCAGAAGTCATGTTACGATACTCGCTATGAGGATGTCCGCCTACTGGTGGTACACAGTTCCGACAATAGCGAGGGGGATGTGCTCGCCATGGAGGTCAAATTGTCTCATCACAAAGGACACAATAAGCGCCCAAAGCCGTGAGTTGACTGACCGCTTTAGACATACCTTCTAATATCAAACTAACGAACATTCACAGAACGATTATTTTTTACTGAAGTCAACGACCCGATTTTCTGTGCGATTACGCACTTCGTATCCCTTGCAATTGCAGATGACGCATTTGAGGCGGCGAGCCTAACTACTCCCGAACGTGTCTTTGAGCACAAGGTATGTGGTCCAGTCAATTGCACAGAGCTACACTGGAAGGAGGAAATGCTCAAGACACCAATGTTTCGCCGAGATGATTCGGAGGCGGCCCTTCCATATAATCAGCTTCATGATCCCCTCAACCGCCTTGGGAAGATAGCGGGCATCAAGGAGATTCTAACTAGCTACTGCTTTCGACGTGGGACATCCAATGTCGTTGATCGTAAGTTGTTTATGGGAGCTTGAGCAGGAGATCACCCTTGCTAATATGGACTTTTAGTTATCTAGATGCTGCTACTGATGCTATTCGGGATCAAGTGATGTGACATAATCCAAACTCTGCTCTGCATAACGGACACTACGCCAATGAGAAAGTGCGGTTTGATGTTCAGTCTGCTGGCCTCGAGCGTCCTTCTGTAGATGGCGTCCTTCGCATGCTGACGCATATGAGCTTCATGTGCAATCCTCGCGCACCTGTTCATGTCCCCGACGAGGTCCTGGCTGCGCTTCCTCCTGATCCTATTATAACTGCACTTGAGCAGGAGCAAGAGCAATTGAAAGCTGGGGCGTACAGAATTCAGGGAACGAGCATCCAGGCAGAAGTTCGGCACTTACCTCCGCAATTGGTAGTGCTAGGACTAGGCGTCGGAACATTATCTCACAAGAATACCGAGATGATTATTTCCGCCGCCGCCCAACAGAAGACATCAAGAGGCATAACAATGGGCATCAAGAGGAAGAGTACATCGAGCCAGTGATTGAGCATCAGATCCCGCAGAGGACGCAGTTAGCCGATCTTGTCTGTCCTCGCGTCACAGATAT
>RCNJ01000129.1_pt1 | contig 62513 bp, 45 predicted proteins | sample 2041171 | NCBI WGS metagenome assembly RCNJ01 (sample SAMN09708213, study PRJNA481090) | feces metagenome | biome: feces | host: Pygoscelis adeliae | place: Antarctica: Rookery Lake | collected 2010-03-01 | reverse complement strand
GTGATGAAATCGAGTAGGCCATTGCTGGCCGAAGATTGAGCCTGAGCAGTATTATATGCACTTCATGGGCTGCCTGCAATATATAACTCACTGGAAGAGACTCGGCTTGGGGCCCTCGCGACGGAATGCTATGTTTAGATGGCGTTCCTTGATATACCTACTGTTCTAGAAATCTGTCCCCAGCTTCTTGAGGCGTTGAGGATAGACCTTCGAATGGTGATGCAGGAAACGGAGATATGAGGCCTTCTCCAACTTGTCGTCCTCAGTCGCATCACCCTGCTTGCTAGTCCATCGAGTGCTAGGTTTTTTTTAAACCATTAAACTGAAAGACGTCACTTGTGAGGGCCCATTATTTGCTCCTCCTGGAGTAGTGCATCGACTGATGCACGAGACCAACTATATGGCACACGCTGCTTTTCCCGGCAAAGTAATCTTTGCACAACGCCATCGCTTCTGGCTAGCTCGAACCTGATTGGCTCAATCCAAGCATCAAGTTGGTAAGTTGGTGTCGACGATCAGGTTCGTGGAAACCCCTCTAGGGCGAAGGACTAGTGGGTTCCGTCGACTAGCTGCCTTTTAATTTAAGGATAGAAATGACGCTATTGTTGGACGTGGCCGAAATATGCTATGTAAAGTTGAATACGTGGACTTGTGATTTACTATATAAAGAGTGACATTAAGCATCATATCGGGAAAATCGTATTAGTTGAACGCGCGTCCAACAAGTCCTACTCCAACCTCCAAACACCAAGTCCGGTCCGACGACTCATCTCTCAGACGTCATCCATTTAAACGAATATCATCCTTTCTTCGTGGGACACCAACCACTTAACGTATAACCATAAACGGAACCAACACACTCCTATCCCTCGTCTCTCCTATGATACTTTCAACCACGGCCCCCCTCTCAATCATTCCTCTCTCAAGGTCACCCCTGTCCCATTCACCGGAGCGGCAACCACTCCATATCTCCTCTCTCACAGCTTTCTGTGTCTCTTCTGCACTCTTATTCCTCCTATGCCTCCCTACCTTAGCCTCCTCTTTTTCGTTGCCTTGATTGTATTTCCTTCCCAGTCTCCCCAGTAGTCTCGCTTTAGCAGATCTAAGGGTTTCCTCACGAAGTTCAGGGTTGAGGGTTAATTCTTGGTACCAAGCCTCTCGGGCGAGATCTCTCTGGTTACCTTGGACATCGGCGGGGAGGTGAGGCTTTGGGTTGAGAGGAGCAGGTGTTGGTGTTGGACTCTTCATGCCCATATTTGGAGGTGTAGTGGGCATGATCGATGGCCAACGTGTACAAGGCGTCTCTCCCCTTCTTCCTACCATGCCTCCGTGTGTGGTTGTGGAGTAGACGGAGGGCGAATGCGGAGGGCATCTTGTCAGTGGGGGGCAGAAGATGTGGGAGAGTGGCTGGCCATAAATCCTCTTTTCATGGATCCCCGGGCAAGGCGATTGTTCGGCTGGATGTGCAGGGACTGATTGATACATCGTCGGACTCAACCTCAACAATCGCTCTACCTCAGACTGTGGTGTACCAGTGCTCGGAACATGGCGTGTTGAAGGGAGAAGAGGGGAGGGAGATTCCGGCGGCGTGATAGCAATTTGCTGTCTTAGTGCTGGATGCGTATCCCCATTGTGTCTGATAGGAGAGGTGTACGTAGGTGAGTAGGTTGTCGCTGGCAAAAGAGGAGCATAAGAGATGTCCGAGCGTGGACGATCGAACTCCCATATCTGGCTCCTTGGCGTGGCGTCAGCATCCTCCACTGTCGACATGTTCTTTCTGAGCGGCGTTCTAGGTGGCGTCACTAACCCTCTGCCCCGAGCAGGATTATAAGTTGCCGACTTCAAGAACGTCCCATGAGCAGGCGTCGGAAAGTCAAGCTCCGGCACACTCTCCAGCGCAATCTCCAACGTCGGCATCTCTCTCTTATGAGCAGGCGCCATAAGGAAGACATGTTCATCCACCACCCCAATCTCTTGCCTACTCCTACCACTCTCATTAACATGCCTAAACATCCCAAAAAAGCTACTCTGACTCGCCTCTTTCTTCAACTTCCCAAGCAAACTACTAGCCTGGTGCTTAAGACTCGGTGGAGGCGGAGGGCTTGATGTGCGACGGCGGCGACGGCGGCGGTGCCTTTTATGGATGTTAACGTGAGAAGGGGTTTCAGCGATATGTTGCTCAATAAAACTCTCCCTCAGCTCCCTCGTGGCAGCGGACGTCGTAGCTTTTGGCTCCCGGCGGAAAGGATCATCCTCCTCGTCCACCGGCGTAGTGAGGCTTGAAGCCGACGGATCAATGGCGGTGCCGGGACCGGTGAAGTTACCCGAGTGTCTAGCTTCCCACACCGCTTCTTTGGAACTCATCCTACCTAGAGGTGCCAAGGCATCATCCCAGGTCCCGGATGTGAGGACGACGTTGTCAAAGTCGAGGGATTTGAGGGTCGAGCCGTGGAAGGAGATGAACGTTGAGACTTGGTGGGCTGTGACATAGGTATTTCTCGCTTGCACCCTCCTCAGCCTGCCAAACTGCAATGGACCAGGGCCGGGCGTGAGAGGGAGAGGCGACATCGGAGACGTGATCTCAGCGAAAAGCTTCTGGCTTGTTGCTGTTGGGTTGGATGAGGTTGAGGGGCTGGGCGAGCTTGGACGGGAGGAACGGAATGCGGTGGTTAGTGGACAAGGACCACGAGCGCCGTACCAATGGAATGTCAACTTCTCAATTGTGCTAGAGAAGACACGGAGGTAGTTTGTCAAAAGCTTGAGGTGGTCGGTTGGAGCGTTGTCGAAGGACCATGAGTCGATGGAGAGCTTGAGGTTCTTGATCTGTCGCCATCTTCTTAGGGCCGATGGACTGGCGCCGAAGTTGGGTGTGGCATGGAGATACAACAGTGCTCCGGGATGGACGGCGAGGGAGAACTTTGAAAGGTGTGGGAGCTCGGCACGCTCGATGGCTATGCGGAGGGAGATCAAAGCGTAGTCGACAGCTGATCTTCTGTATCGTTCTACAGCCACTTGATCCGGGCAGGAAATACTGATGTGCACGAGGTTTTGCATACAGCTCAATGCTCTGATGAAGGTTGGGACATTGGTGGCGGCATGGAAGATGGCCGGGTATTGCTGTGTAAGATAGTCACCAAGTTCACTAGTTCCATACTTCGGTCTCTCTGTCTCACTCGCCAGCGAAGTATGTGGCGTGTAGAGAAAGTTGATCTCCTGGCCCGTCCTCGGATTCAACAATGGTGGCAGGAACGTCGCTTCGCTATGGTGCATACAGAACGTGAAATGCTTGACATGGTGGCCTATCCTTCCTAATGCCTCAAGTCGGCATTGTCGTGTGAGTGAAGTCGGCGAGAAGGTCGACCTGATAGAAGCAAACAGGACCTTGGTGATTAAGTTGGCGAAGGCGCAGGAGGTTTGACGCAAGGCAGCAAGATCGTCTTTTGAAAGATGCGAGAAGAGTCGCCTGCGAATCTGCTCGTTTTGGCATATGGGAAGGATGGGTGAATTGAAGTCCATTTTGACTAAGGCAAACAGACCTCGTTTGGACCGAATGCAATGAATAATGCGGCTGATGGGATCGCACAAACTAGGCGGTAGAATGGAGATCTTTGTTTGGAGACTATGAAGTGTTTGATTTATATAAAGATTGCTTTGTTGGCTTGATAGGCATTGAATTGTATAGAGAAAGAGCTCAGAATCGATCAACAATGCTATGAGGGTATGTCGATAAAAAACGGTGACAGACAGAGAGGCAAAACGAGGGAATCCTATCATGCCCGGCTGCCGACCTCTTAATATTCATGCCCTACTTCGAGGACTCACCGTTGATCAACTCGACCTCCACTAGAGTGAGCGTCTTCAGTAGAGCAAGGGACTCGGGTTCGCAGCTGGTGCGTCGCGAAGGATACACGAGAAATACCTCACAACAACACCATGCAAAGTAGCCGGGATTTGGGAATCTCTGGTTGGAAAGTCGTGACTCAGGCTGAATCTTCGGGTTGAAGTAGTGCTGCATGGGTGCAGAATACTAGCGTCCCCGAGAAGACTGCAAGACAACACGCTTCTGTCGCGTGTATAAACGCGAATGATAGACGCGATGGTGGCAAAAGAGAGTTCTTATAGGATCTGAGCTCGTGGCTTTGGTGGAAATTGATTGGACTTGAGGAGTTGGGAAGTGGCGGGTAGAGGTGCTTGTGCATCTCTTGGCGAAACGTGGCTTTAAGTCCGCCGCCTTTCGGCCAATGGAAATTGGTGAGGACGAGCATCTGCAGCATTAGAATCTCCTCAGCCAATGGCAACTTCTCTATACGTTGAAGCTGCAGCATAGGTGATTTTCGTGTGTGGTGAAACAGAAGCGTGTTTGTCGCGTCGAGTTGTATGGTGATGGAAGACCGAGATGTTGGCGTGTATCGGAAGAACGAAACGAGAGGTGATTACTGGAAGAGAAGCTATGTGTTTTGGCAAGACTTCGACGGTGAACAAAGGTTCGAAATGGACAGAGAGGAGTTGACGAGGAAGCAAGTTCGCGATCTTAAGAGCTTCTAGTGAAGTCTCGAATCAAAAGACACATGATGACGGGTAAGCTGTTTCAATCGTTTCCCGTTATTCTTCGTGGGGAAGGAGCTGAAGCGAAAGACGGGAGGCACGGCCGTCACCCCAAAAATGCAAAAGAGTATTCTGAGCATGAGCTCAGAGAGGCAATTCTCTCTGACGGGGAGTCGAACCCCGGTCTCCCGCGCTTTGCCACATGACAAGCGGAAATCATGACCGTTAGACCATCAAAGACTTCTGCTCCGAAAACAAACAACGGTTACTAAAAACAATGCCGTTTTTTTGCCCTAGATTCTGGTTGCCGTCTACTGAATGTTGATGCCTGGCGCCGACATCTGGATGACTAGAGTCTGATTCCTCATGGTGGCTTTCACAAATCTGCTTCCGGTCTTACGCACCACCGTCGCCCTATGTAAAGATACCTCAAATGGCTATTCACTGTGGAACCCGAAATTCGATCGTGTTTTGGACGGCGCTTAAAGTGGGTTAATGTTTGGCTGATAAGCAAAATCTGCCTCCCAAGTTGCCTGATATGATGAATGTGCGAGACAGAGATGAAAAGACAGGATGGCTTTAGAGCCTCTCAAAGTTCGCTAGCCAATAAGTGAGCTTTATAGACTGTCGTATTTACCACCGAACGATAAGACAAGATAACGGAGGGTTGAAACGGGTAACGTGCCACTGGAAACAAGACACTGGAAACGCGACAAAGATAGGGGCACATATGCCGTCTGAGTCCTCTCTTCTTTTCGTTATCGGCCATTTAATTTGTTGCGGACCTGGCCTTGGTGATTACTTCTCGTTTTTGGTTCTGGTGTCTCGTATGCTTTTCTCTCTACGGTTTGTGCCCCCCGCGCCTCAACCAACAAAGTAGACATACCACCTTCAGGCCATGCCAAGCCGGCCTGGCATTCTCACAAATTAGCTGCCAGGCATTTCTGCATGACAGTATACCTTACTCAACACAATTTAGACATATCGTTCTGCTGAGGTCATGCCAGGGCCGACATTCTGGCAAAATCACCTGACGATGGGCCAAGTCCATCACATATCTCTCGAATAGTACTTGAAACGGATACCCCTCGCCGCATTGTCAGAACTCAACTCGACGGGAGATACAGGTGTTAGATGGAACCTGATCTGATCAGAGGAACCTGCCTTAGGAAGTGCCTGATAGCATGGATGTGTGAAGGTAACAAGGCGACTTTAGAGCCTATTGACAAGAACCCATCACGTCCATCTGCCTAGACGTTATTTACAGGGAGGTTCTTTTCGCGGTAACCAAAATACTTTGGGCTCTTGTATTGCGTCTTGCTCGTGAGCTGCAAATCCTCGATCGCACTTGCATAGCGGATTGGAGTGCTCTCGCTCCATGCGGTCCCCATAAGCGCCAGCCCAAAATGCATTCCAGTATCAGGGTTCAGGCCAGCCGGGAGTGTGACCACAGGGTAGCCGGCCTGAGCGGCGATCTGAATAGACTGCGCGACATCCGGCGGGACGAGGAGTGCGGTTAGGTTCTGGCCATTATGGTGGAGAGCTGCGTCGATGCCGTCCTCCCGTGTCGATTTATGGCAAAAGTTCAGAGCTTGCCAGTAGGACTCGTCCATTATGCCCTTCGATGCGAGAGACGCATCGAAACCATCCTGGCCGGACTGGAACGCAGGGTGCACGTTTGGAAGTTCTCCTTCCTCCCCGCTCTCATTGTTGAACTTGACAATGTCATCGAGGCTCTTCATGTCGGTGTTTCCAAGGTCGGCAAGATATGCCTTGATGTCGTTGTAAAAGTCCGCCTTTATATACGTGTATTCTGACTCATTGGGGTATCCTCGTGTTGTGCCATAGTCCCAGTTCCAGCCATCTGGGCTGACAATGGTTGCGTGGTTTGGAAGCTCAGTCCCATTGATTATAGTTGCACCTGCGGATTTGATGAGATTGACGACCTCTAAAAGTTGCTGCTGCAGGTTTTCACGAGCATATCGCCAGAAGCTAAGCCATGGGAGACCAAATACGGCGCCTTTAAGTGCATTTTTCGTCGCGAGATATTGAGCAAATCCGTCGGCTGGAACCTTTTGAACGAGGGTGTAATTGTCACGCGGATCTTTGCCATAGATGCCGTCAAGACAGTAGGTTGCATCACGAACTGTGCGAGCGAGACAGCCTACACTATCCTGGTTGTGGCTTTCAGGGATGACCCTGATGGAATTAGCTTTGTCACTGTGTCAGTAATTAGGAATCTCACCCAGCTCGAGACGTCAGGCCGACCGTGGGTTTAATTCCTACAAGAGCATTTCTCTCGGCCGGGTTGATAACTGAACCGTTAGTACCATAATCTATACCAATCGGCAGAAGCAACTCACCACTTCCATCAGTCTCAGTACCAAGCGCAAAAGTGATCAAATTCGCAGCAACTGCTGCCACCAGGGTTGACAGTCAAGTTGTATGGACTTCTGCACTGACCACCTCGAGCTGAATAGCCCTCGGAGTAATAATTGGATTGCATGTCTGCCCATTCACTGCGAGTTGCGTGGCCCGTCAGAACCGCACCCTCTTGCCTGAGCCGCCTTACGACGTGCGAATCTCTTGGGACGACGGACCCCAAGAGCGCCCAGCTCCCTGCCGTTGTCTCCATCTTGTCTTTCGATGCGATGTTGTCCTTCACAATGAATGGGATTCCATGCAGCTTACCACGGACGCAGCCTTGGGCACGCTCGCGATCAAGTGTTTCTGCAATTTGAAGGAAATCTGGATTCACCTCCATGATGGCCCTGGAATCGAGTCAATCGGTGTTGCGGCAATGCGTAAGCCTCATACCTCAAGTAGGAGTCGGTCTGGTAAATCCTCTGCAGATAGCACATTACAATCTTCATAGAACTCAAAGTGCCTTTATTCATTGCGTTTTGAAGCTGGTCAATTGTGGCCTCCTCCAATTTGAAGCCATGACATAATGGCATTGGGAACTGGCCGCTATTTGCGGCGTCGCCAGATCCTAGTTGAGGGGAGTGGTTTGGAAACAGCGACCCCAACATCTGATCAGATGCAGCAAGCTGACTGGCGTTTTGTTCCTGGGTCCTTGAAGAGAGAGCTGGTCCAGCAATCGAGGGCACCGTGAAGGCAACAATAGCGCCAGCTGCCAGACTCGTATACCATTTTAACAACATCCTGACTCCGACAATGGCGTGTACCACAGCAAAAGGAGTTGAAGACGGACAAGACAAAGCTGTGAGATGGAAGGGGAGGCTCAATTTATGGATTAGCGCTAGGCCTAGGGCTAGACGACTGCGCCTAGCTAAATTACGAAGTACCTCGGTAGACCGCAACAGTAGTTCGCCAGCAGCGTCGAGGGGCCGCGCACACCTTAAATATCAAATTAGCAATAACGTGTAGAATCCAACACACTGTAGCATGATCTATCGCCACGTGATTAGTCACCAAGGTACACAGTGAGGCGTCGACACAGGAAATCGTGGTGGACACGAAAGACATGAGCAGGAGCACAATGCACATGTCCTACGACCATAATAAGAGTTTCCGGACAACGTGGGCATAAGAAAGACACGAAGACGACGTATCCTACGTCCATGACCAGATTTTCCTCATATGGACCGCATAGGACAAACTTGTTAGTTTCGGCGTAAATGATTAGGCTGGGACACTAATTTGCTGTACTGGAGAGTTCAATGTTCACCGCATTCGGAGATGAAAATGCGACGTCTGTTCTGCTGAATTTCATTGGAGGTTGTATATCGTCACTTTTCATGAGCATGAATAAGATTCAGCAGGTCCTGCTTCTATCCTAGCCACATTTGCAAGCTACCTTGGCCTCCTCTCCACATCGTTGGCCCTACATAGAACAGAACAAGGAGAAGCCGACAACTTCAACATATGGGCCCAAACAGCCAACGTTGATTCTTTTGGAAAACCTCTCGTTCAGTTCTAGCATATACACATATGTTTTAAGGTCGCGAGAGACACGCCAACCCCGAACTACTTCCTCAACGTGATCAGACTGTCTTGCATGTCGTAATTCAGCAATTCTTGCACGCATGCAATTAAAGAGGAATCTCAGCTCTTTCTGAGATCTTTTACATATGGGTATTTCGAATCTTCATATCAGAACTCAGGAGAGACACAGAAGAACCGGAAGCCTGGAAAGTCGCAGCAGGATCCGCGATATTGACCTTCCAATCGTGAAGCTACTACTGGATCAGTGATGCTGTTTCTTTCAGCAAAAGAAAAAGCACAACAAGTAGTGTATTTTACTTTGTAGCAAACGTCTCGATCCAATGTCGAGTTGTTCACACTGGAAGTTGGGATGTTATAGGCTGCACACCAGGCCCTAGAGGCGCATTTATGTCACCTACGAGATTTTCATTCTTCCTAAACATGTATCATAGAGGTACCATATGGCCAAAAGGCTCCAACAACGTAAGGATGTTATTATTATAATAGGCTGCACAGTATGGAAGGACTCTTCAAAGGAACAGGTCAAAGGCATTGTCAATGATGTGTGAATGACTTGTTTCTCTTGTATTTCGTTGGATCTTTTAAATACTTTTGCAAGCTTCAAATTTATTCCACCAGCAGCCAGAGCTACTTTGTCTTAACCACCAGGGCAGTCGTTCAGACCAATACCCACTGAGCAAGGCCACCTCTTCTGAGCTGGGTTGGCATTTATTGTGGTATCGCGCTTCCTTCGTCTCAAGGTGATTTTTATCTCTGATTCGGCAATAAAGCAGACAAGTGCCTTTGCAGCAGTGATCACTGAGAATTGGATGGGGTTTGCTGGGTATAATGCCTCTATAACAGCTATTCTACTGGGTGGGAAGTCAGTTATTTAACATGCTTACGCCCCTGGATTTCTAATTGCCCAAAAAGAATGCTAGATGGGAGCCTTTTGAACCATCCATCTATGTGCTCGGCGAGCGCGCTTGCTCTAAAATTTTGTGTCCGGCGAGTGAAGTCCTTAGAATTACCACAGCCGAGTGCTGTGAAAGGTGATTTTTGGTGAACACTGCAGAATTCCTGTGACCGGCGATTTGGTTCCTCTGTGCAGCCTACACGTACGGACTCCCTGTTCTTGTCAATTTCGAAATACCAATGAGGCTGGAGTATGTGGGCTCACCTTCAAGCTTGTTTAATTCTCCTCGACGTATATTATAGGCAGTCATCCTCTGCGGCCATCCACCTCTCCATCTCAGCCTTTTTAGTTGGTTAAGCGCCGAATTGCCTGACCAGGGACGAGTTAATTGGAAGCTTCCTACTCCCACGCCGCGCAGTACGGCGTAAAACTGGAGTGGAACAAATCGAAGATTTGACGGGGAGGTGGATACTGGGTTTTCCAGCTGGAAGCATGGTTTCAAGGTGAAACAGTTGGTGCAGGCTTGTGCTGTTCTCAAAGGCTTCATCCATCCATGTATGTACCCGGAACAGGAACACGGTCGACGAACTTAGATTTCCGTTTCCAGGGACAGACAATTTCAGACTCTTCACATATTGTCGTATTTCACTCTAAGAAGGAAATCGTGGCTCACAACTTACCAGTAAGGCGTGCACCTTTCATATTCTCAAACGTTATATCCATTTTAAAGCTGAGCTCACCATTACGCCTTCGAATGATCCAAACCTCGACATCCTTTACAAAGATTAGTCTGTGGTTTATATACTTGGCATGAATACTAACGTTGTACTTCAAGCTATCGTCACTGTCACGATAACACTCTGAGCTCGTAAAAGAACCGGGCCTTGCACCGGTGTCCGCCAATACCCCTATGTAGATTGCAAGCTGGAGTCAGAGTTGTTGGGTGTTGAAGGAATGTGTATCTTCTTTCCAAATAAAGTCAAGCAGATCCGAACATCTTGGTATGTGGCAAAAAGTCTCTGGTGCTTCCTGTCCGTCAGATTGAGCCGGTCCTTTAATTCATTTTTGATATACTAGAATTGCTAGTCAACATCAAGCAGTACTACTGTCCTGGCTGCTCAAAACTTGCCAACTCGAGGTCATCAGAAACGCCTTCAGGGATTTCTTCACCATACTTATTCCTGTACGCATATGCGAATCTTCCAGCTCCCCAGGGCAAGGTGCTTGTGCGCGGTCTCACATCTAACTTGCCCTGGATGGTTACGCAAGCCTTTCCAAGTAGAACTTTCACGTCGGAAGGTCTGGAAGAACTGCTCGTCTTCAGAGTTCGACTTGAAACTGAAAGACGTCCTCATTTAGTGGTTTGATTTGTTGAGGGCGGAGAATATCTTACGTCTCACAAGATCTCGCTTCATACTCGTAAAGTCGAGTGGTAGCAGTTGTGATTTCCTTTTAATCCACGCTTGTTCTCCTTTGCCCTTGAGAAGAAGAAGAATCGTCTCTCAGATAGGCACGGTGATTCAGAAGCCATGATCGATCAATAGCACCATCTCGACGACTTACACGATAAAGAGGATGAGAAAGAGTCGAATTTTGAAGACATGTGGACGCAAACAGGAAGAGACCAACCAGATCTTTTTCAATCATCCAAATGGGCGGAGACATGGGGCAATCTGCCCAAGCGAGTTGAAATGCCTGATGGGCTTCCACCATGCCACTGCTGAAGCGGCACCGAAATATGTGCTGTATTCTGAGAAACTGAATCCCCACCTCCGGCCTGACGACGACGTGGAACAGTTTTCAGGATTTCGGGTCAGGCATCTGTGTCAGGCATCCATTTTTCGACGATCGAAAGCCGAAGTCGTGGAAACAGGAAACAGAAAGGAAACTAACAGCAGTCGAATGGGCCGACATTCCTTTGATGGTCTAGGGGCCATATTAGACCATCAAAGATGTTTCATGCTTTTGATAATGGCACGTTAACCTAGAGCCGCTTAGCAATGTTGTCGATCGTGTCTTTCATTTCGGACAAAGATAAGTTTTTATCAATAGACCTGCAACGAACTGTTAGATATGGTGATTTGCTGTCATTTGTTTAAGAAATTGAGGGCAGGAACAGTACATGTCCTTCTTCAGACCACAAGTACAAAGAAAGTACTGGTCACTGAGGAGGTTCGCAGAAGGTTAGGTGTCATGTTTGGATGCAGACGTGTCGAGGCTGCGTCACAAAGACGTGGACGGAGGTCAGTGGGCAGTGCTTTCCGATAGGGATATCTGTCAACTACTACGACGACGAAGGACTTGAGTGCTTGCAGACAACATTTGAGTACAAGGGGCCTTTGGAGCAAACAAGGTTTCCTCCTGAGTGTTTCAAGTGTCAAGTCCTCTTTGACCGCTGAAGTTGAGTATAACTCTGGAAGCTGAAACGGTTATGAGACTGCTGTCGCTACGGCACTGTCACTCCCGATCGCTATGAGAAGTAATCAAGGGCCGAACTACGACTCCAACTAAACAGCCGATCGATAGAGCTTTTAATGATTATAATGTCTAGCACGGAAAGGCAAGGCTCATAACCACTCCACGAGTTCCAGACCCTGAACCCTCTTGGCCACCCTTGGCACGTCTGGATCTTACCTAGTTGGCTCATCAGGGGAGAACGGCAATCCACTTGGCGTTCGTATGAAAATGAATCTGCACCCATACCTCATCATCGATCCGCCAAGTGGGCCGGAAGACGTAATTGTAAGCCGTTGATGTCATGCTGCAGCGGCAATGGAAAGGCGGGATCGTTTCGCGCGTTGTGCTTGGATGGAGGTGAAGGAAAAGTCGGTCGGAACGGTTGGCCCATGAGAAGGGAGCACTTCGGGTGTGGTTGGTGGGAGATCATCCTCTGTTTACTGCCAAACAGTTGGAAAAGGCGGGTGGTTGGTCAAGGTTAGAGCATTGGCAGGAGGCTTGTGGAGATTTGCAGCGATGCCTACACGGTAGTTGTGGCTATAGCAGAAGACCACGGGGTGGCGCTTTTCACGCACATTTAATATCAATAATAATACTAAGGCGCGTTTAATTTGGGTATGGTCTCTGCTGTGCCCATCTCAGACGAAGCGGAAGGAATGCTAGACGCGCGTCTTCTGTCCGTGACGAAGGAAGAGATACCTGGCCTGGAAGGCTTGTACTGGCACTGAGGCGTCTCTAGCTGTCTGGCATTCGAGGACAGTCAGTAGCAATGGTTACCTGCCACCAGTGCTTCACGGTCTCTTCCCTGCACCTACTCACATGACTCGGAAGACACTAATGGCTAACGCGGAAATATATCGGCATTCTAGAAAATATTGACGTCGATCACCAGACGTTACCTCGGCGATTTGGGATCGCGCAACACTGCATTGGAACATCACAGGGCACGAAAGCCGCAGCAACGACGACGATTCTTGCTGATGTAGCTATTATGCAGCCATTACGCGCTGTGCAGACCTCATGAGCCGCTGACATCCTCGGCGAGGTGCCTGGGTCTTTCCGCACCTGTTCGTCGAGCGCCAGACTAGAGTACAGTATATGAACGGAAGTCTGACGCGCGCTGTGGGGTAGCGTACTCGTCGCGGCCTAAAGGATGCGAAATGCTCAGTGCGCAAGGACAGCACATGTCGCGAATGAAGCAATAATGATGCTCTCCTTTTCGATAGCGTGGCTTACTAGCCCATGCCCATAGCCAGCTGAAAAGCTACATATTATAACTTAAGTGAAGTAATATTGGGATTTCAGCCTTTCCATGGCGAGGAGGTTGAACAAACGCTAGCAGCCAGTAACCACTCTTTCATAAGCGGAGCCCTGCGCTCAAGGCGTGGTAATGTGGCTTGACACCTGGGGGTGTGCTCTGAGGGCCCTGAGATGGCAAGACAGTGCGTTAGGTGGATCTGCCCACAGGACGCCTCGCAACCCTGTGTCTGCTCATATGCACTACGCAACTCCACTCCCTGTATAAGCGCTCCGTACGGAGTACGCGTAGTGTACGCAAAGTAGATTTATTCCTGGCGGTCCCTGATTCTCACATTCACTAAATTATATTTCCACATCCACCTCGGCGAAAAGAGCCGGAGAGACGACGTGACATTTCCGAACTTGTACTGTGCGCTGATTTGACTTCTACGCCAGGAGCAATCAAGCAAAGTAAAGTCTCGGACACATCACAGACACCCTCGCGAGCCTTCTCTCGGGTCAGCCTCGTACTTACCCCTTACCCAGTGGTGCGCCGCTTTGTTTGGCCACCCTGACCGACGTCATAAGCCCACAAGAGACAACCCTTCGAACCAAGGCCGCCAAACACCGTTAGAGATTTCTGAACTTCACCAAGAAGCGCTGCCGCTGTACAACGACGCCACCCACCGGCGACGGCACTCAATCACATTATACTCCGAAGGTCTTCACTTGCGCGTCCACCCACCTCGATATTAGTGAGGTCGGCTGGTTGAGGCATGCCAAACCCGCCAAAAACGCCTTCAGAGACCCCGAGCTCGAAACACCACAATAGTACACCCAACACTTCGAGACGTCACAGCAACGATAAGAAAGCCACCCGCTCTGAACTGACACCAAAGCATGGTCAGACAGCTGATTCAACCCTGAGAGTATAAGGAGAAACGTCGACCTCGACGACTGCGAAAATGAGCGAGACCGGCGAGGATCTCGAAGGCGAAGGTGGATCATCGGTGGTTAAGAGTGGCAACACTATCGACTTGAGCGGCGCATGCTCAGCAAGAAAGTTACAGGCATCAGACCGACAACAGCACCCAATGCCGGGTGTCGATGGTGCGAAACAGGAGAATACGGATGCGGAAATACAAAGATTGAAGGAGGCCATGGAGCATCAGTTGCGGCTCAACCAACAACGAGAGCGCATTGCGGATCAACAGCGCGCGATAGAGAGACCTAACGAGAGAAGAAATAGCAAGCAGACAGTGACAGGAAAGAAGAGAGTGTCTCCAATACACGAGGAGGAGGACTTTGCGTCACCATCGCTCAATGCAGCATTTGATACTCCAGATGCATCCAGTCTCGGTGGCGTCTACACAAGCTCGACAGAGTCTGGGAAGACTTTGAGGGGAGGCGATACGCCAGCGGCATTTGCGCTCAGGACACCATCATACCCATTCCCATCTATGAAGACACCCAACTATATTACTGGCCATCGACCTTTTACGGCACTTTCACCAACTGTTGCGCCGGAGAATCTCACCAACGGGGTTTTCACTGGCCATGGCAGTCATCGAGACCATATTGTGTCAGGATCCGTGACGCCGGCATCCACATTGAACTTTCACCCTCCGGAATCATACACAGGCGGTAGAGAGGACCCGAACTACCCGAGTCCAAATCTTTACGACTTGAGTTTGATGTTGGCAGCCGAACCAGGCTTGGATCCATGGTGGACATCTGTAATCAGTATTATGCGGGATATATACAAGGCAGATAGAGTTACATTGGCTGTTCCGGCAGATTCGACTGATATTGAAAATGTACCTTGGGGACAGAAGGCCACATACAATGTCATTGATGGAGACGAGTTTAGCTTGACATATCTTCCAAGAGGAAGCAGTGTAGCACTAAGCAGTGGAGAAACATACGATACTTCACTGACTGAGTCTAGTAACACTGATGATTTCCGCCCTGAGCCAGCAAGAGCCTCCTTGCACCTCGGCGCAGCACGCCCAGGACTCCCCACGCGGCACTCATTCACCGCTTTCGAAGATCAAAGAAAGTCGCCAGCGCCGCTGACATCGGCATTAAAGACTGCACTTAGACCTACTGCCAATTTGGCGAGAGCTAAGAGCACATTTACCGGCGCGGTACCTGAGCCATCATCTGAGCACTTTCGTAATGCGCCACTCAACATGGAGTCTCTCGAAGATCATGCCCAGCAATCGAGGACTGCGTCGTGGGAGCATCATGAGGCGACGAGTCGTGAGACTCATGGTAGAGTGTTCCCGGTGTTGCAAGCTCTGGATTATGAGGGCGATACTTTGCTGGACAACACTGGTGTACTTCGAGTCCTGGAACGTGGCAAGGTGATCGCTTTGACTAGAGACTTCCCATACGTTGAGAAGAAGCAAGAGGAATCCAACGGCAACAGCGGCAGCGCTACTTCTCCTAAGAGCGTCAAGGCGAAGGAAAATGAGATGAGGACAGAAAACATATCAAACTGGAAGGCTTTTTTAGCGAATCGCGACAGGTCTTTACTAGGTGGCAACCGACCGTCATCCAAATTGTCTAACAGGTCAGGCAAGTCTCACGCGAGCAGCAAGAGTGGCGTCAAGGTTAGTGGTTCAATGTCGATTTCGGACGACCATGTTACCGAAGTACCAGAACGGCGCTTTGAAGAGTATGAGCAAGCGCCACCGTCGCCGTGGTCTCAATCACCGGCTCCTTCGCCGGCTGTACGTGCAGACCCGAACGAGAACCCGTTCTTCGTCACTGCAAACATAGACGAGGAGTCTTTTAATCCAGACCAGCCGATGCCGGACTATGCTAGCGTGCAACAAGTTGAGGCTATTGGTGTCGACCAGTCCTGCACAGTACTTCACATTCCGTTATACCACGTACTTTTGTCGAAGCCCGTACAAAGCTTCAGACTTGACACTGCAGCCATGAAGTCAAGATACGGCGCAGGTGCGAGATCGAAATCATTCCACGATGCTGACCACGATACGCCAAAAGCAGAAAATGCGCCGAAGGAGAAGAGGGTTCCGATTGCCATCTTGTCAATTCTCAGTCCTATAATCCCATACCCTACCAACTTACGCCACTCACTTGAGCATCTAGCACCACACTTGGCAACGTCGTTCTCGCTGTGTCGTCACTATACCAATCTGGAGAATGAGATCGCTGGACTCTCACGCAAGAGACCTCAGACATCCGGCTTTGGTGCTGTTGCCCCGTACCACAATCACAATGTCGCGCAGAGGCTGGCTGAGGAGCACATCCCTGTGCCACTAGCTCCACTATCTTACTCACCTGGTGACGATGATATTCCACATCACTCACATTTAGGAGGGAGCGTAACAAGTCCGAGCGACTTATCCGGCAGATCGCGCAGTCTAGCTGGGTCGCCCGCTGCCACACCCTACTGGGACCCTGGAAGTGTTGGTATGTCGCATGAGAGGCGTTCATCTGGCGGGAGTCCACCATATATGGCTGGCGACGGATACTTTATTCAAAGGTCTACCAGACCAGGAGTTGGGCGCGTAGATGCTGGCTCGCCCGCAAGTGTAGCAGGGGCAAGGAGATCTTCTAAAGACAGCTCGCCGTCAGACACCAAGCATTTGCGTGCGCTGCGCGATGAGAAGGAGGCACTGGAGAAGGCTGGAAAAGAGATTGACGGCTCCAAGCTCAAGCAAGCAGAATCTTCCACGGAGTTCGTAGCCACACCGTCAAAGCAGGTCCGTATCGATGTTGCAAGCTCAGATGCTGACGAAAAGAGTCAAAGTTCAGGGTCCGCTGAGCGAGAACACAGCCCTTCTCGTAGCTCCGGGGACCCGGCGCTTTCGCCAAGACGTATTGCTATGCGCACGGCTTCAGCCAACTCAATATCCACAAGTGTAAGAGGGGAGCGTCAGCACACTCAGCTGCATTCTTACGGCGCTGACTTTTCGTCTACCTTCCAATCATTATCTGCTACCACTGTCGCAAGCTCAAGTAAAGCCGCTGTGGCACTCAACGCCGTCCCAAAATCTCGTAGTGGGTCCATCTCTGGGCCAATCGATATGCCGCCGCCTTCCGATCGTCTCAAGACGTTGATGCTTGACACTCTGCCAGCGCACCTGTTCGTTGCTCTGCCACAGACGGGTGAAATTGTCTGGGTGAACAACAGATACCTCACTTATCGTGGTCAGACTGTCGCAGATCTGCACATGGATCCATGGAGCAGCATTCACCCAGATGAACGCGCGGAATTCCTCAAAGCTTGGACCCATGCTATCCGCTCCGGTGAACAGTTCTCTATGCAGGTCCGTATCAGAAGATTTGACGGCAATTATCGATGGTTCTATACTCGTGCTGTGGGTGGAAGAGACACGCGTGGCGTCACCGTGCAATGGTATGGATCGTACATGGATATCCACGATCAACACATTGCTGAGGTTAAGGCGGCACGGCAGGAGGAGATTGAGGCATCGGAGGCCAAGCATAGATTGCTTGCAAACCTGATTCCTCAAACTATCTTTGCTGCTACGGAAGATGAGGGCGTCACTTTCGCGAATGAGCAGTGGCTTTCTTATACTGGCCAGAAATTCGATGATGCGCTTGGACTTGGCTTCATGGACTTCGTTCATCCCGAAGATCTCGCCAGATGTCGTATTCCAACAGATAGGCCGCCAACACCGTCGTCCAAGAAGGAGCGTGCTAAGCATTCTCGTAAGGCTTCGGATGTTTCTGATTGGACTGCATCGAAGTCATCGGTTTCGTCTCAGAAATCAGGACATGTGTCGAGCAGTGGAGCTTCTGGCGCTTCTGGCGGGACCGAGAATACTGTTCGCGGAATGCACCAGGCACTCTCACGAAGCAATAGCTCTAGCAGCGAGTCGATGTATGAGATTCCAAGCGCGGATCTGTATGAACTAGCTAAGAGCGGCGTCATTAAGGTTACTACCGATAGCAACGGACGACTATCTTACACCACCGAAGTACGCCTCAGGTCAAAGACTGGCGAGTACCGTTGGCATCTCGTCCGCTGCGTTGAAGTTGATGGTATCAACTTTGGCAGTGGCGACGGTTCATGGTTCGGTGCTTGCACTGACATCAATGACCACAAGCTCCTCGAGACAAAGTTGAAGGAAGCCATGGATTCCAAGACCCGATTCTTGAGCAATATGTCGCACGAGATTCGTACTCCGCTCATCGGTATTTCTGGTATGGTCAACTTTTTACAAGATACAACGCTCAACGAGGAGCAATCCGACTACACCAATACGATCCAATCGAGTGCGAACAGTTTGCTGATGATCATTAACGACATACTTGACCTTTCGAAAGTCGATGCTGGTATGATGAAGTTGTCGTATGAGTGGTTTCACACATCGTCGTTGATCGAGGATGTGAACGAGCTGGTATCTACGATGGCAATCTCGAAGCACCTGGAGCTCAACTACATTGTCGAGGATGAAGTTCCACATTGGGTGAAGGGCGACAAAGTGCGCATTAGACAGGTACTGCTTAATGTAATCGGTAACGCCATCAAGTTCACTGCCGAGGGAGAGGTCTTTAGCATGTGCAAAGTTTACCACGGCAAAGACAACGAGCTTCTTAAAGATGAGATCATGCTTGAGTATTTTATCATGGATACCGGCCGTGGCTTTACGGAGAAGGAAGCCGAGCTTATTTTCAAGCCATTCAGTCAGATTGATGGTAGCAGCACCCGTCAACATGGCGGTAGTGGCCTTGGCCTTGTCATCTCTAGGCAGCTGGTTGAGCTTCATGGCGGACACATGGACGGGAGCGCCGTTCCAGGCCAGGGATCTACCTTCAACTTCACGGCCAAGTTCCAGCTTCCGAGCGAGAACGACCATCCATATCCTCCCATGACTCCGATGTTGTCTAAGAGCGACATGGATGCCCAAGCGCTTGCCAACGCAGAAATCAAGGTACGTGCACTGAAGTCTACCGGGGGTGTTCCGATCATGGGAGACAAGATGTTGGCTTCACCGACAGAGATCACTCCTGCTACCGAGCCACTTTCTCATCCTGCGCCTGCTGGTGTCTTCTCACCAGCTCCTTCGACTGCAAGCTCAAACCAATCGGTTGGATCTATCCATACCCAAACCACGACACGTTCTTCGGCGTCTTCGGCTAGCTACAACCCGCTATTCCACCAAGCTGCTCGCAGTAACTCCCAAGAGGTTAGGATGAAGCTGTCCTTACCAGACAGCAAGAGTTCATCTCCTGCTCCTGAAGGGCAAAGTCAGGGCAAGCTTACAATGCCTCACGCTTCTCCTCTGCCGACATATGAGTATGACAAGTTGGTTCGTCCACCGATTTACTCGATAATGATTGTCTGCCCGCAATACCATAGTCGCGACGCAACAGCGAGACATATTGAGAAGACACTTCCCAAGGATGTCCCGCACACCATCACACCGCTAGTCAGTCCGGAGGAGGCAAGAGCTCTGCTTACTGGTGACGATGCATTAGCGTTTAGCCACATTGTCTTGAGTCTGCAGAAGCCAGAGAACATTATTTCGATGATGGAGTTGATCTTCGAATCGAAGGCTCTTGCAAACACCACTATCGTGATTCTTTCCGACCCAGTTCAACGCCAGACAATCATGAAGCAGGCGAGCCAGTTCGACTACGATGCGCTTGGCAAGGCCGGTAGAGTCATCTTTATCTACAAACCTGTCAAGCCTTCTCGCTTCGCGGTCATCTTTGATCCAGAGAAGGAAAGAGATATGAGCACGGATAGGAACAGGTCATCGGCACAACAGATCGTAGCAACACAGAAACAGAATTATGCCGATGTTGCGAAAAGGCTGGGCAATAAGGGGTATAAGATATTGTTGGTTGAGGATAACCTGACGAACCAGAAGGTCTTGCTCAAGTTCTTTAGCAAAGTCGGCATCGACGTCGAGACGGCGTTGGACGGCGTAGAGTGCACGGAGAAGGTGTATAGCCAGAAGCATGGCTATTACAGCTTGATCTTGGTAAGTCCAATGTCTCCATAACATGTCTTCAAGTTTGTAGATACTAACAATAACAGTGCGATCTCCATATGCCGCGCAAAGACGGCTACCAGACCGTCAAAGAGGTTCGGCGCTGGGAGAAGGTGAATAGGTATAAGAAGATGCCGATCATTGCGCTCAGTGCGAATGTTATGGAGGATGTGATGCCGCAGTGTATCGCGTCGGGCTTCGATAGCTATGTGACCAAGCCAGTTGACTTTGTGGATCTGAGTAAGGGGTTGGCGAAGCTGCTTATTCCGAAGGGGGAGAGTCCTGCACCTACACCTGAGGCTGTACCAGCGAAGACGGATGCAAAGGTGGAGACGAAGACTACAGCTGAGGAGAAGGCGAAGGAGAAGAAGGAGATGAGGCCGGCGATGAGGGTTCCTAAGGTGCCATCAAAGCCGCCACCGGGCAAGTAGGCACCGTAGGACGGGAGGAGGGTGGAGGAGGTCAATTCGAGGGAACGAAGGAGGAACTTCATGGACATTCGGCGCAAACACTGCTGCACAAACAACCGCAAACAAACAGAAAGATATCATGGCATGAACACATCGGCGTCAGCGCGCATAAGGAGATAAATTCAATTGCCACGAGCGCTTTGCATTGTACGGGCGAGCGACTAGCGTTGTGCTTCCGGCTTAAGTGTTTCGGCATTTGCAAGGGCGTTTTGAGCGATTGGTCGAGAGATGAAATGGGATTTGGTTTGTGATAATGAGGGAGAGACGAGGGAGGTGGTTGGATTGTAATATAGCTGTTGTATGAAGGCGATTCTTCTATCTGATTGCCTCCTACGTTCTATGTTCTATGTGAGACTGCTGCAATTGACCTAACCTGGGTTCGGGTCAGATGACCGGGCCAATGCTAGTTAAGTGTTTGCGATCTTTTGATCGAAGTTGATGGTTAGGGACTTGGGAATGGCCAAACGGTTGGAGTTGAAGCTTTGAATACTTGCCAGATTGACCATAGACATTTCTTTTGTCATTCCATCCGTATAGAACTCTTTGAGTGCTCAAAGTGAGCTGGTCATTGACTATCATTCCCCCCAAGCCGCTGATAACGAGTATCGTCTTCGACAACTGTGTATGAGGCCGGCAGTCAAAAAGCGACGTTGAATAACAATCGATTCGCGGAACGCATACGAGAAACAATTAAAGGATAGAGTATTTTTATCTCTTTTTTAACCCTTTAGGGTTATGTAGAGGATTTTGTTTTGACCGTAAAGCCTATCACGTGACAGAGACAGCTCTTGGCGCTTCTATTCTGGCCAACCAAAGTACCGCAAACTTTCCTCTAATAGCCACTAGCGTCCGAATTCCCCAATTAACCCCACGAAGCGTATATTGCCGGGGTTTTTTTTCTGAAGCTACGCTGATTGGAAATGAAGCACTTGAGTTAGAAGTTAGAGCTACGAAGTGGATGTTTTGGTCGCTATTCTTGGGCAACGTCAGCAATAGGTTCAGTCATATACATGTATTGTCCGCTTAGAAACAATAAGTGTTTAAGCGTATTGTACTGGGCACTAATATTCTCAGACCCTAAAGGGTTACTCTACAGCGGAACTTGCTTACGCTCAGATGCATTTTGTTTTCGCGGTTGCTTTGGTTGTGGAAACTGGTTTGTACTCTGACTATATCTGTTCTTAATCGGCCCCGAAAGCCGGTTACTATGAGGTGCTCCAAAGGAACGCTGGATTAGACATCTCAATTCGCCCGTGAGTACAAATGGACAATTTTTATGAATCCATTCATATTCACACGGCTATACCCACGTAACCGCAAGCGCATACCTTAATGGAGACACAAGCAGCGAACGTTGTTGGCAGCAAGACGACCAGAAAGATGCGGCGCGAGGAGGCTGGGAGACACGGTTAAACCATGGGCGGGATTGTTTGCGCTAAACGGTTCATAGTTCTCATAATGGCATTGTTCTGATGTGATGAGAAGGCTACCAGTGGGCATATTATGACTCGCAGGTGGCCAGTCGCTTGTCCTTCTTATTTGTTGGTCATGAGTAGTGGTATTTTTTCCAGATATAGCAAGCTCACAGCTTAGCATCCTGGCCAGTACCCTCCTCAAACAAATTCCCGAACGCCACAGAAACCTGCTCAGTCAAGTCGCTAGCCTGCAAGCTTCGCCCGTGCTTGACAAACGCAAGTCGCGAGCACTCCCTCGTGATAGCACTTCCTCCTGTAGCAGCCAGGGCTAACAGCTCCCACTCGTCTAAGCTTCCATCGTGGTCCCAGATCTTATCCATGTAGGCCTTCCTCCAGGCCAAAAAGGTAGCTAAACTGCCGGTTAACGTATCACCTTGTCCACCGCTGCGCTTATAACCCCCCTCCAAGTCAACCATTGCCGTGGTGGTGCCGTTAGAAATCCAATCTCTACCACCTTTCTGCACCACTGTCACACCGCCGAACTTCTTGGCAAGCGCCTCGGCGCCTTCTCCTGAATCTTTTTTGAACGAATTTGGATCGAGACCTTGAGCCTCACACAAGCGTCCGAATTCAATAACGTTAGGAGTAAGAATACATTGACGATAACCCTGCACCAATTCCGGCTTAACAATAGCGATGCTCAGACCGTCTGCATCCAAGACGAATGGAATGCCAGCCTTCTTAGCTCCAACGATGACATTGCCACAAACTTCGTGCATCAGCGGATCGCGGCCGAGGCCAGGACCAATGACAAGGGAGTGAAGACGGGGAAGCATATCAATAACAGTCTTGCTGATGCTCTCAGGAGTCTCGCTCGATTGGATGTTGGTGCTCTGGCGCATGAGAGGATGCACCATAAGGTTGGGCGAGTATGACTTGATGACTTGCGCAGCTTGAGGTTCGCAGATTACGTGGGACATGTCTGCGCCTAGTCTTGCGCTGGCCATGGCTGAGAAGTATGGTGCGCCTGTGTAGTCTTCACTGCCACCGATCACGGCGACTCTGCCCATTTGCCCTGTAATTGTGAGTGCTTGTTCTTCTTGCACGTGACTCTTGCAGCATTTGCTTGAACTCCTATATCACTTTGTACTCCACATTCACTTCCTCACGATGTTGACCAATCGAACCACTGAAGATGATACAAGTATGAATGATACATACCTTTATGAAAATGTGGCAACATAGGTGGGATCATCTTCCTCACCTTCTGTAAAACATCTCTTGTCGCCTTACTCATCTCGAGCTGATTCGGTGGCTGAGTGGAGCTTGAGTTATGCTGCAGATTCTCGTGGCCTTGGGACATATTATTCGAGCTAGATTGCTCACGAGAGCCGGACTGATTCGGACGCTGAAGAGGATCGATACCAGATGCTGGTACGCAAGGGATGTGGAATTTGTTTATCGGATTCGCTATGCGTGGAGGTGAGCTGGGATTGCTGGCTAAAGTTCGGGATCGTGTTTGAGCAGCTTCTGGTGATTGGGGTCTGATAACCGGTTAGCTAAATCCCTCGCTGCAATTGGGCGAGGAAAGCTGCTCACGCTGTTGTACGGTTTAGGGCAACTTCATTTACTCCGTCAAGGAACCTTTCGTACAGACTTGGAGGTGTGGGAGTCGACATTGTGCTATATATGGCGGTGGTGGAGCGGTGATGCGGGGAGCGTGTGGATGTGGCAGGGATGTGCAGGTGGAGGAGCTTGGGGGTTGACTCGTGGTGATGTCAGGGCTTAATCCGACGTCAAACGGCATATGTAACTGCTGCAATTGACAACCAAAAGTTTGAAAGGGCCATTATGAAACAATGTAGCGGCACATTTAAATTTCAGATAACTTTACTCGCGGTCGTTTTCAAGGACGATGACCTCGGAAGGAATTCATGGGACTTTTAAGCCAGAACTCGGCCAGTTGGTGGTAATGAATTGTCCGCCCCTTGCCTGCTGTAGCCCATATATGGTGTTATTTATATGCTGAGAGCGACAGTTTTTGTTAGCATTCCCTGGTGTTAATTAATAACTAGCTATAAATAGGTGAACAAACTTTTCTTTGGCGATATCAGCGGTTTACTATACTTCATGCCCCGGACACGAGAAACTGAGGAAGTTGGCTCAAGGTCGAATGCAGAAGTGACTGGACACCGCGCGCAAAAGATAATGCCAGCAACAAACCAGTTAAGAAGCGCGATGACAAATTTGGCGATCTTATGTCTGTCCTCGGGCCTACCTCTAGAAGTTACGCTAGTCTATGGTGAGCGTCGGGGTAGACGTTAATCGGCTGATAGGATTGAGAAGAACAGAACCTTTCGAGACATTGCAGTAGAGCGGTCTCATTATCTTCACATCCTACCTTGACTTGAGGACGCGCGCTACTGTTGCTAGCCTCTTGCTTCGGCTTCGATACTGCCTATGTCTCCATCTCCCTAGTAAACCCTGTTCACAACTGTAGTCACTTTAGCTGTTTGGCAAAGAAGCCACGCTGCATTGCCGAGTCCACAAACATGAAAACGACTCCTGGCAATCAATAAAAGTGTTCCTGTCTTATTGTCTAACGCATCAGAAAGTGTTCGAGGTCCCGATTGCCCAACGCCATGATATAGTACACCCTGCTTCTGCCATGCGCAATAGCGAAACCCACATCGCCAGCCAATACTCTCCTTCGCTTTTGCCAAAATCATCTCAGCCAACGAACGCTCTAGTTGTACTGCATGTAAGTTGCCGTGGAGTTAAACTTCATATTGCCCTTGATGACCTTGTCGACGGCGGTCAAGAAATCTTTCTCAGTTGCAACCTTGCGTCTCGCACGGATGGCAAACATACCGGCCTCAGTGCAGACCGACCTGAGCTCGGCACCGGTGCTGTTTGGGCAGAGGCGAGAGATCAGCTCCCAACGAATATCGCGCTCCACAGACATACTCTTGGCGTGAATGCGGAGAATGTTTGCACGACCGTCCAAATCTGGAAGGGAGAACTCGATCTTACGATCGATACGACCTGGTCTCATCAATGCTGGGTCAAGTGTCGATGGTCTGTTGGTGGCGAACATGACCTTGATGTTTCCTCTGGCATCGAATCCGTCGAGCTGGGTGATCAACTCCAACATAGTTCTCTGCACCTCGTTATCTCCTCCGGCTCCGTCGTCAAATCTGGCTCCTCCGATAGCATCGATTTCGTCGAAGAAAATAATGCAAGCCTTCTTAGTGCGTGCCATCTCGAACAACTCGCGCACCATTCTGGCTCCCTCTCCGACGTACTTCTGCACCAACTCAGAGCCGATGACACGGATGAAAGTGGCATCAGTTCTGTTGGCAACAGCTCTCGCGCAAAGTGTCTTTCCCGTTCCTGGTGGACCGTAGAGAAGTGCTCCCTTTGGTGGATCGATACCGAGGTTGACGAATCGTTCCGGCGACAGTAATGGCATCTCCACAACCTCTCTCAGCTTCTCGACTTGCTCCTTGCAGCCTCCAACATCTCCGTATGTAACATCTGGCTTCTCCTCCACGGTCATCATCGTCACGTTGGCGTCGATCTTCGGCGGTAATGGCATCATGATCTGGTACTTTGTGCGGTCAACACTAGAAAACTGTCAGCTCTGCCTCCTATCAAACCATCCAAGATGTAAATATACCCGACGCGCATTCCCTCTTCGATATCCGTCGGCGAAACACGCTCACCAAGCTTGACGACGAACTTGGCGATCTGCTTGACGTTGATGATGTACTGGCTCTTCTCCGGGTTGCCCTCATTCTGAATGATCTTCGTGCATCGTGCTACTTGTAATGGCTGCTCCTCCGACATACGTTGCCTGTCCGCGGCAATATCCCATAGATGTGGTGGTGCAAGACCGGTATCAGACTCCTTGACGCCAATCTTCTCGTTTACACTTGTCTGCTTCTCTTTGATCTGTTTCTCGAGCTTCTTCAATGCTGACGCGTAAGGCGCGGCGCCATATGTCTTTAGGACCTGGATATCTCTAGAAAACGCAGGTTAGACCAAGACCCCATGTCAGATAAAACTACACGTACTCGTCTGTGAGAGGTGAGATCTTCTTCTCCTCGACCTCATCGTCCGCGAATTCCTTCTTGTACTTCTCCCAGTCGGCACCCTTGGCGGTAGGCATCTTGAGATATGTATTTACGTATTACGTTATCGGTAAGAGGCTGTGTTGATCGTTGGAGTTCGAAGTCGTGGTGTTGTGGTTATTACCTTGATGTTTTGAGAGCGGCGATATTGTGGTAGGCAGTGGAAGGTTGACGAGGCTCTGGGTCGTGGAGCTGTTCCTGGCGGCTGTGAGGTAAGCTCCCAACAAGGACTAGTGCGTACCCGGCGAAACTTTGGAAAACGCGCCGACCCCAGACCAAACCGCGAGAATTATACTGACACCTGACGAGTATACCGTTGGCTTGATAACCCATAAACACCCAACGAACATATTCAAAATGGCAACTGTAGCAGCCCATGGAAATTCTGGCAACAATGCCTTCAAGGTAAGCCTCGTGCACACTTTATTCGTGGCGTATCATAGCTAATAAGGTGTCCAGGACAAGGAGAAGCCTATGGCTGTCCGCACTGGCAACATTGTTGCTGCCAGAGGTACGCTTCCTATACTCGACGTCCAACCACCATACTGACCGCGTTTTAGCTGTCGCCGATGCTGTCAGAACCTCCCTCGGACCAAGGGGTATGGACAAGATGATCCAGACCGGAAGGGGCGAGACCATTATCACAAACGACGGAAACACCATGTTGAAGAGTATGGCTGTTATGCACCCTTCGGCCAAGATGTTGGTCGACCTTTCAGCAGCACAAGATGTTGAGGCAGGAGATGGAACTACATCAGTTGTTGTCATCTGCGGAAGCTTGTTGGGAGCAGCGGACAAGTTGCTCGGAAAGGGGATCCATCCATCAGTTATCGCTGAGTCGTTCCAAAGAGCAGCAAAGGCATCAGTAAAGATCTTGACAGAGATGTCTACACCAGTTTCCCTCAACGACACCACCTCCCTCCTCCAAGCCGCCACAACTTCGCTTTCCTCCAAAATCGTCTCACAGCACTCCAACCTGTTGGCGCCAATGGCAGTCAACGCTGTTATCAAGACTATCGATATCAAGACCGCAGAGAACGTCGACTTAAAGAACATCAGAGTTGTTAAGAAGGTCGGCGGAACGATCGAGGACAGTGAGATGGTTGATGGAGTCGTGCTTACACAGGGTGTCTTGAAGAGTGGTGGAGGACCAATCCGCATGGAGAAGGCCAGGATAGGTCTTATCCAGTTCCAGCTTTCGCCGCCAAAGCCAGATATGGAGAACCAGATTGTTGTGAACGACTACAGACAGATGGACAAGATTCTTAAGGAGGAGCGCACATATTTGTTGAACATGGTCAAGAAGATCAAGAAGGCCAAGTGCAACGTGCTCTTGATTCAGAAGTCCATTCTCCGCGACGCCGTCAACGACCTCGCCCTTCACTTCCTCGCCAAGCTCAACATTCTGTGCATCAAGGATATCGAGCGCGACGAGATTGAGTTCATTTGCAAGTCCACCGGCTGTAAGCCAATCGCCGACGTCGATAGCTTCACCGAGGACAAGCTTGGATATGCTGAGATTATCGAGGAGGCACAGAACTCTGGATCCAAGATTGTCAAGATCCTTGGAACAAAGAGCGCTGGAAAGACTGTTTCCATCATCTGCAGAGGTGCCAACTCGCTGATTTTGGACGAGGCCGAGCGCAGTTTGCACGACGCACTCTGCGTTATCCGTTGTCTGGTCAAGAAGAAGGCTCTCATTGCCGGCGGTGGTGCTCCAGAGATCGAGATCGCGACACAGTTGGCGAAGCAGGCTAGAGCATTGACTGGCACTGAGGCGATCTGCTGGAAGGCGTTTGCAGATGCTATGGAGGTTATCCCAACAACTCTTGCTGAGAACGCCGGCCTGAACAGTATCAAGGTTGTCACTGAATTGAGGACGAAGCATGCACATGGCGAGAAGAACGCTGGTGTTAGTATCAAGCAGGGAGGTGTCAAGGCCGATATTGGTGACGAGAACGTCTTGCAGCCATTGTTGGTCAGCACATCGGCTATCGAGCTTGCCAGCGAAACCGTGAAGATGGTAAGTCCTACTCTACTCCGATCACATGTGCCTAGAGAACAGCGCTAACCCAAATACCAGATTCTGAGAATTGATGATGTCTGCTTGGCTAGATAAGCGAAACTAATGACATAAAATAGAAGAAAATGACTATGATACCTCCATGAAACTGTTAGCATGTATACAATTGATCAGCTTAACGATAACAGTGGACAAAAAAAATTCTATGTCATGATGAAGTTGCTCTACTCCGTACGCTAATCATGTGCCATTCAAATAAAGTTTAGTGCACTAGTCACGATGAACCACTTGCGGTGCCCCGAGTTCGGCGTACTTCAGCGATAACGATTTGTGATATGGCGGGGTTCCAAGCTCCAACGCGGCGCGGGCGACCTTGGCTCCTCACGAATTTGACTCACGACTCGTAACTTTTGTGAAAGGATTACATCTTGCTGCTTTGTGTACAACTCATCAATCTTAACATCACATATTCAATCATGGCCTCATCAGCACAATCTAATGGCGCAGATGCTACTCATGATACCACTCACACTCCATCTCAGCGTTATCTGAGTACCAGAGGCGGCGAGTACGGCGTACGTGCAGCAACTCCCCCCAGCGATTCTCACGGAGATCGTTATCTGACTGCTGTAGCTATCATTTGAAGATGTCGTTCTGAAGGGTCTCGCCTCGGACGGCGGCCTCTTCATTCCAGAAAAAATTCCACAGCTCCCGGCCGACTGGGAGAGCGCATGGCGCGAACTCTCCTTCGTCGACCTCGCATTCAACCTCCTCTCCCTGTATATCTCACCCTCCGAGATCCCGCCTGCAGACCTGAAAGATATCATAACCCGTTCTTATTCAACCTTCCGCGATGAGGAGAAGACTCCAGTTGTCGCTCTTGATAAGGAAGCCAAACTCTATTTGCTCGAGCTCTTCCACGGCCCAACGTTCGCCTTCAAAGACGTTGCACTTCAGTTCCTCGGCAATCTCTTCGAGTACTTCCTTGTCCGCCGCAACGAGGGCAAGAGTGGTAAGGATAGACACCATCTCACTGTTGTGGGCGCCACATCGGGAGATACAGGCTCCGCAGCTATCTATGGCCTCCGCGGCAAGAAGGATGTCTCTGTCTTCATCCTGCACCCAAAGGGCAAGGTCTCGCCAGTCCAGGAAGCACAGATGACCACCGTCCTCGACAGCAACGTGCACAACCTCGCCGTGGAGGGTACATTCGACGACTGCCAGGACATCGTCAAGGCGCTCTTTGCCGACCCGGAGATCAACGCTTCCCAGAAGCTCGGCGCGGTGAACTCCATCAACTGGGCACGCATCCTCGCTCAGACGACATACTATTTCAAGTCCTACTTCGCCCTGCAAAAGAACCCGGCATATAAGCAGGGAAACCCAATCCGCTTCGTCGTCCCAACTGGTAACTTCGGCGACATCCTCGCCGGCTATTTCGCGAAGCGCATGGGTCTCCCAGTCGACAAGCTGGTCATCGCCACCAACGAAAACGACATCCTAGACCGCTTCCTGAAGTCGGGTACCTACGAGAAGCACACACTCCCGCCAGCGCAAGCCGAAGGCGGGCTCCCACAAGACGGTGTGAAGGCGCATGAGGGAGGTGTCAAGGAGACTCTGGCGCCAGCGATGGATATCCTCATCTCCTCGAACTTTGAGCGCCTCCTCTGGTTCCTGGCATATGAGTTTGCAGCGCATGCGGGTATGGATGGGCAGTGGACTAAGCAGCAGGCGGGACAGGAGGTGGAGGTGTGGCACAAGGACCTCAAAGCCAAGGGAGGCTTCAGCGTCCCGGCTGACATCTTGAAGATGGCCAACAGAGATTTTGAGTCGGAGAGAGTCTCGGATGAGCAGACGAAGGAGACGATTAGGGAGTTCTATACGCAGAAGGGAGGGTATGTCCTGGACCCACACAGCGCCATTGGTGTTGCGGCAGCACAGAGGAGCATGCAGGGGCTTGGAAAGGAGACTTCGCACATCACTCTTGCGACTGCGCATCCGGCCAAGTTCGCAGGTGCGGTTGAGCTGAGTTTGGAGGGTACAGGTTTTGATTTTGGTAAGGTTTTACCAGAGGAATTCAGAGGGTTGGCGGAGAAGCCGAGGCGGGTTACGGATGTCCCGGCATCAGCGGGCTGGAAGGGCATCAGGAAGATTGTGGTTAAGCAGGTTGAGGAGGAGTTGAATGAGAGTGCTTAGATGGGAGCAGTGAGAAGATGAGTAATTTAATGACTTAAAATGTAGGGGGCCGGTAGATCGGTCGTTAATTATAGAAGAGTTTTGTCTACGTTGCTTTGGTTGTGTGATCCGGTTGGCAAAAGGCGGCCGAGAAAAAAATTGGTCTGTGAAAACAGATTGGCAGAATATACTCGTACAAAGAGGTTGGCAGTCAAAACAGGAACGTCTCTGCATGTAATCGATAGGTTGAACACATTCTGAGGTTATGTTGTAGTCGGGTGAGACAAAATACAATAATTCTACAGAACTGGATATACGCCTAAAACATATCGTTATGGTGGAGCTGGGATGCTTCTCCCCAAGCCTAAATCCACCATCTTTACACGCTTGCCAATGTGTATCATAACAATCCCCCATTTACAAAACCTCGCCCACGATCTTTGCCGCCTCTCTATAGGTTTTCAGCAGCTTCTCGCACTTCTCCCTCTCCTTCTTAACTGCATCATCCTCGTACAACAACTCCTCAAACAGATCCTCCTTATACAACTCACTAACCAGACGGTTCTGCACCTCATCCCTCGAATGATTAACCAAAAGATGCATAACCGCCTTCGGCACCTGATCCGCAATGCTTTCACGCACAATGTTAAAGTACGACGAGATCAGCGCTCTAATGAGCTCTGTCTCCATCGCCTCTCTGTCAGTGAGCTCAGGCTCGTGCTTATCACCCTGCTTCATGTCAGTAACAAGGTTATGTGAAAAAGGAGCTGGAAAACTGACAAATGGTGAAGTGTAATCGTAGTCTCTCTGCGCACGGCCGAGCGCGTAGTCGTCCTCTTGTGTCTGGAGTGCCGGGCTCCTGTACGCGGAGCGATCCTCCTGCCTCCTGATGCTTTGAGTTATGCTTGGCTCGCTGCCCTGGCTGACGTGGCGTCCGAGGTTTGGGTTGCTTGGCGGTGGTGAAGCAACACCAGTGCCGCCTCCCGGTGCACCGTCCTTTCCGAAGAAGTAGTTGAGGAAGGAATCCTTTGGCTGAGCGCCAGCGCGTGGTGGCGAACTTGACCTTTGCTGTCCGTTGAGGCGATGTGCGATGCTGGATCCATTTGGAATCTTCGCTGGCGACATGCTGCGGCCGGTCTTGGCCTCCATTATCCTGGTTGGGAGAACGATGATCTTCTCACCCTCCTCATCGTCCTCTGGAGTATCAGCTCCGTTGGCTGAGCCGAGATCTTTCTGGCGTCTTCTCTCACGCTTCTCACGCTCCTCCTGGATGAGCCTCTTGCGCTCGGTCTCCTGCTTCTTCGACACGACCTGGCTCATGGCCGCAGCTGCGCCCAAGAAGTTTGGATGGTTAGTATTGATGTATGCACGCTGAATGGAAATAAGAGATTCGACGTAAGAAGAGGATGGGCCAAGACGCTCGCGGAGAAGATCTGAGACAACCTCGATAAGCTTGCCTTGTAAGCGTGGGAAGCGGGTAAGCTCGTTGGAGCCGCAAGTGTGGCAGATTTTGATGAGCTCCTCGTACACAAGCTCGACGCAGCGCTGGGATGGCACTTCCAAGAGCTTGATCTGAGGCTTGACAAGGAGGTCAAATGCCAACTCCGGGACGAAGAGAGACGGCCTTGGGCCAGTGGAGTTTCTGATGGCTGTGCGAATATCCAAAGCCGACAGGTTGGTAGTTGGGTCGATGGTCTCTAACGAGTTGCCGAAGACGGAGTTGAAAATGTAGTAGATTCTCGCGCCACCGCAAAGCTCCTTGGTGGAAATCTCTGTCGAAGTTCCGTCTATCGAGGAGATGAAAGATGTGGCGAATCTGGTCATCAGTTGCAGGATAAGCGATCCTCTGTGCTCCTTGCCACTGAAGTGCATGTCTCCGTAGCTCGCAAGTTCCTGTTGTGTCTGTCCCATAAGAGTATTCAAGCGAGCCTTGATATCTGGAAGACGCTCGCGGATGTGCGACATGAGCGTTTGGTTGAGAGTCTTGGCCAAGAATTGTGTGCCGCATCTGCTCGAAATGTTGCGGTATGCTGGATGGTGCTTGAAGAAGTCAGCTTCGGACTTCAGTGCCTCCGCCAAGGTCTTTGCGCCCTGGATATCCTGCTGCGATCTGTTGACAACACCGATGAAGCCAAGCTTAAGCGGGTACACTCTGCCAGAAAGGATGTCCAAAGCATTGGTTCCGTGGTCCATAAGGTCGATCTTCGTGAGGACACCAATGGTCCTCCTGCCCAATGGATCGACATGGCGAGCAAGCTTTAACGCTTCTGAATTGACAAGGTCAACGTTCGCTGGCGAAACGGCAAGAATAATACTGTTTGGCTTCGCGATGTACTCGGTAATTAAGTTGCGTGTCTGTTTCTCGATGTCACTTGGTTGATCGCCAATCGGCACCTTGGTGAGACCTGGCAAGTCGACCAGCGTCAAGCTCAGAACGTGTGGAGAGTAGATCTTAAGGTTAATCGGTTGGCGGTTGATGCCCTTGTTGTTTCCAGCGATTCTCGCAGTCTCATTCTCGATCTCCCTCTTGACATCCTGGAAGTTGGTGAACTTGCGCTGTGGGATGTGGTGAAACTCTGCCCATTCTCCTTGCGCCTCAACGCTGGCTGCTGTGTGTGGGATATGGACTTCGTCGCCTTCTGGGGCGTCATCCTCTGGTGGGACGTTGATAAGCTGGAGGATAAGTGGTCTTCTGGTGACGATGCCGCTGCCTCTTGGGAGAAAGTCCCTTCCAACGATGTTCTCGAGGACCGAAGATTTACCCGATGATTGCGATCCAACGACTACCTACAAAGGTTGTTAACTCATGATCATGGTCCAACCCCTCCTCGAGTCGCATAACGCAGTTCGGCTTACAATTTGAGGAAGATCCAGCGAGTCATTGCCAATGGTGTTGAAGACAAGATCCTGGAGCTTGTTGACTATGCCAAGCAGGTCCTCGCCGAGAGCTGCCATCTTTACTGATACAAGTGCTTGCTGAAACTGAGATGTTGACCTTGGGGCGCGTCGGTGACAACCGTCTCACATGCAATAACGATGCTGCTGTGTCGCTGTTTTGCGGCCGATGCAGTTTGTTTGGCCTTGGGAAGATGGTGGAACTCAGGCGCACAGAGTGTGAAAGTGCGAAGACCTCGAGTTGATGTGGTGATGAGCGGCGGTTTGTTTAATTCCTGGCCTGGACCTCCAAATTCCAAGGTTCCACGGTCGAACTTCGCATCCGCCTCCCAAAACCGCCAAGACTCGACTTCCTGCCAGAATCGTGGTCACGTGAATTGAATCCAGATGACGTGGGCTTGTGACATTTTTCGGGCACAATATCTCTGGAGCACAACTCCTAAAATAAGGGGTGTCCAACCAAATACATTTCCTCTCTCATTTTGCGGAGCTCTATCACTAGGATTCTCCAAACGGAAGGGGGATAGTCGGTGAATTCATCGCCGCTACATATCTGCACCACTGAAGCATGTCTTCGTCATGTAGAACTGCGTTCAAGCGTTGGCAAACTGTTAATGCGAAATTCCATGAGGCATGCCTTGTAGTAAAGCTGATGGTTGGATTTGTACGACTATGTGGACGTCTTAGCGTAAAGTAGCTGCACTTCATATTCCCCTTCAGTTCCCAACTTCCGCAATCATAACTCCTTCAATTTTCCGGCTAGGCCTAAACTCCATCGTCAAGTTAAGCAAACGGCTCAAAACCTATTAAGCCCCAGTATTACAAAGCAATGCTCAAAAAACTCCCCACATGATTAACGAATGCGACGGATCCCGCCGGCACACTTTAAACCGCACTCGGAAAATTGTTCAGTTGCCTCAATGCCCGAATCCATGCCATCCATCAAAGCTGTCCGCAAACCATACCGCCTGCCTGAGGTACTTCTCGTCCACATCACCCCAAGTAGCTGCTGCCTCCTTCATGGCCCTCAACGCCTTCACATAATGCGCATCAGTCCTCCATTTTCCAGTGATCGCCTTGTGCTCAACGTACTTCCACATCTTATCTCCAACTGGCTTGAACACCTTTTCGGTGTCAAATACCGGACGTGCCTGTGAGATGTAGACAGCGATGGTCAGAAGCCACCACTGGCGCACAACGCTCATGTGGAACTTCGGTGGGACGGACGGGAGTAGGATGCGTGCGGCATGGGAGGTAGTAAGGACGTGGCAGAGGAAGAAATCGTATTCAGGGCTCGACGGGGAGACGGTGGAGGTGAGGAGGGCGACGGCAGCCAGTTGAGATTCCTCGAACTGCTTCAATGGGTCGGTGATCTGCCAGGAGTTCCAGTATTCCATCACTATATCTTCGTGCTCGGTGAAGAGGGTATGGATATTGGATGGACCGGGCGTCGAGGACATGTCGTCGATACGCTTATCGGTGCGTATCCGCTCCAAGAGCTGCAAAAGCGACGTCGAGGGGTTTTCAGATGGTTTGGTATAACTTGGGTCGTCGAGGTATTTGTGCAGGTAGCTGTAGCCCGATGCCAGCATGGCCAAAGCTTCCATGCCAATTTCGCGGTTGTCCATCTCGAACGCATAGCCCAGATGAATCAGCCCGTGGCCAACACCACTCACCGCGCAATTTATGAGTGGGTTCTTGCCGTCGAAGAGAAACTCTCGTGCCACTGTCTTCCAATCGTACTCGTGCTTGAGCGCCAATTCATCCTCGAAGAAATCCAGGAATGCGCGCTGAAATTCATGTTTGCCCAGGTAAAGGCGCCAGTCGTGCTCCGTTATCTCAGAGGGCGAGTCGACCCATTCTTCCAACACCTTTGCTTCTTCATCGTATATACAGTGGAGCTGATCTTCATGCGCGCCAAGCAGGTACGCCGAGCAGAGGATGTGGACGGTGTGGTTGTGAAACTCGAGGTTATGATAGAAGATTGAGTGATTGATGTGGTTCGCCTTGATGAGATGCTTCAGCGTCCTTGAGCTCTTTTCTGGCAGACGTCCAACATCGTGGACTTGGACTGGCGCGAGATCGAAAGTCGCATATGACCCAGTTGTCCAAGAGGCGGCATAGCGGTAGAGCTTCTTTAGCGTAGGAACAAAGGTTATCATGGGCGCCGACATGGCTGCGGATCGATTGATGCCGTCAGGACGACGAGGGATATTTCGAAGAACACCGGTTGTTATAGGGCGATTGAAATGTAATGGTAAAATTCTTGTATTGATTCTTTTCAAAAGTGGCGGGAGCATGAAGTGATTATCTAGCCCTCACAAACTGTTGAATGCGGGGGGAGCTCTGTTGGTGACGGCATGCGTGTTATAACCTTCAAGGCTGCGGCTCACGTGCCGGCGCTCCGGCGCGATTTCTCCACAGCCTCCGAAGAACATCTAGACTTCTCTATTGGCGGCAATCGCGCTTAATCGACAACGTATAATAACCATACCTGAGGCGCACCGAAGTGGTGGCAAATTTTCGTGCAACCAGTAATCATGCCTAGTGTCATACTTTACGCCGAGTTACTCTCCAATATCCGCCAAATCTCAGTCGTTGCTGAGCTTCCAACGCCACAAGACAGCACAACACAAGTCTATTTATCTCCTAGCAGAGAGCTTTTGATAATTCGGCACGAGGGATGTGCCACAGCGCTGCGCTTGCCTGGCGAAATCAGCGCAACTTACGTGCCAAAACTACCTCCACCACAACCGAACGTGCGCCAGATATCATGGCGCATTCCACTCGCACCACAACCGACCCAGTCGCGGGCAGCCTTCCCGGAGTCGTCAACTGCCCCATGGACGTCCGGAGATTTAACTTTCTCGAGTTCGTTTGCCTGTCGCAAGTGTTATGCAGTGGTTATTGCTCCAAACACCATAAAGACATGGCAAGACCTGCCGAGCGCGAACTGGGCGGAGATGATGGACTTTTGGCATTGTCATAAGCCAGATGTACCCAAGGCTGCCAACAATGGGGCAAACGCAGCAGACGGTGGGAAAGAGAATGTCGAGCAAAAAGGTTACGGCGCAAACTCAAGCTTCAACGCAGACAAAGGAGTTGGTAAGGTCGACCTAACCAGTTTCTTAATCCATGAGGACGACTGTTCAGTCAAACTGGTAAGACACTTCTCATTCACTTATTTGTGCCATCAATTTTCTCATTATGCTTTATCATACTTCGCTCCTAATAAGGAGGAAGCATCTTTGTCGCCTTGGTTAGAAGACGGGTGTCAAGAAGGAGACCTCGCCCGAGCGTCGCTCATATCAGTGGCCTTGTCACCGATACAAACACCCAACAGCAAACACAACCACGGAGCTTTCGCTCGATCTCAGAGAAGCTTCCTTGCATACCCTCTCCGCAGGAGCATGGGTTACTTGGACCGCTTTTTGGACCTCAGAATTCCAGCCATGTCTATCCCTAGACACGGACTTCTGATGGGATTATCATGAGGAACATCTTAGCTTAGAATAATTTCATCACGTTGACGTCACATCTATTTCACGTATGCTGTGCTTTGGGTCAGCTTTCTGACACCACGTAGTTGTCTCCATCCGAGGACGCGTCCTCTAGATCGCAACCCTCATTAGTCTGCTCAAATTGCGCAGCAGTAATTGGCCGCTACGAACCATCAACCTCAGACCGCCGCCTCACGAAATGGGCTCTCAAACTTCTTCCCTCATCTGCACCACCACTCACACACTTCGTTATTCCATACCTCACATCCCTAACTGCCGCCCTCGCTGTTTCGAAATTCCTAATCCACTCTCCATCGCCGTCCGCGCCACACATATTCACCTGGCTCTTCGCACCCTCCCTCACAATATCATTCGGCACCATACTCCCGGGGCATCATCCACCACCTGACGCACCCACCAGCGCTGCGAAACTCTTCTATAAGTTTGTGGAGAAAGAGGAGGCGGAGAGACTGAAAGATAGCCCGGATGCGAGTGTGGAGGAGGTGGAACTTGATGCCAACAGTGTAGAGGAGTTAGGGAGGGTGCTGGAAAAGAGTACGAAAGAGTTACCGGAGAGTGGCAGAAAATTTGGGGAATGGGGGGTTGGCTTGCTGGAGTTCCGTTGAACCTACACCGAGCCGCGGACAGCACTAGTTTGTAAGGATACTTTGGGAAGACCACGATGCCCTGCTAACAGGTTTCGCCTCAGGTTTCTCAATTTTGTCAATAATGAGTTCACATTTAAGCCTTACCAGCGGCCAAGAGACAGTTAGCCGATTGCGGCTACTCTTTTTCAATCTAAAGTCAAGGCTGGTTGAGAGATGATTTCATCGGACCGTGTCCTATTACTAGTCGGGTAGACTCAGCGCCGCCACATACATTTCGTGTGCCGTTCACTGACTCGTTCTCACCGCGGGCTCAGCCAAATTGACTTTTAACAAATACTAAACGGTTAGCGTCTAATAAAATACGCTATAAACAGTATTGCATTTTTGAATAATTGTGCCGCAGTGAGTAGTAAAATGTGGTAGTTTTCATAGCTAAATCGTCAAAGCTGGCAGTTTCGTTAAGCACAAGACGTCGGGTTGGAGTGACAGTCTCGCGGCGACGAAATTTTCCCAACAAAGACTGGTTTCAGGATGTTCCGTGGGACTTTTTTGTTATTTCTAACATCTATATACAATCCTGCAATATGCCGCTAACAAAACTCCAAGCAAATAAATCCACCTTTGTGATCATTACACGTCTACCCTTGACTCCAAATTCAACCGCAATGCACCCTTCTAGTTAGCCGCGACTGGGACACGGGTCATAACATCGAATGCACCAGTTCCGACCTTGCTCGTTCTACCAATGACAATTCTGGCGGAAGGAGATCTAAGATCATCCCAGTCACCATCCATAACGGCGTCTTTCAAGAAACCAACAGTGGTCTCGAACGACATCTTCATGAACGGCGAAACACTGCCCTGAAGACCATTACGATTGAATGGCGAGAAGCCACCACCTCTGGTCATGAAATCGGCGATCAAGTTCAAATGACGGTTGTCGACGGCGATACCGTGACCGCCGAAAACACCAGACAACTCCTGGATGATGGTGGAGCGGCAGGCCTCCACACCGTAGTGCACAAGCATGGCGGCGATGTCGTTGGTAATGATCTTGTTAGGGTTTATGAAGTCGGCGTACATCTGCATGGCCTTGAGGTTGACGCCCTCAGTGTGGATGAGAGCGAATGGCTCCTTGGCATCGGCGGGAGAGAGGTAGGTACACGAGTCAAGACCATCGATCTGCTGGATCAAGGAGTCATGAAGAGCCTTCTCGAGAATGCTTAACATGAGAACCTTGGGCGCGTCGAGATCGTACTCCAACGTAATCTGGCACCACTCGCCAGTGTTGTCGACGCGGAACTTGGAAACATCAGAGCACTTCTGGAGGACCCTCGATTGACGGTCGTTTGAGAGTGCGTCGTTCGTGATCTTGTCCTCGTCATCCTCGGCAGGCTGGGCGCGCTCTACGTCAGCATCTTCGTCTTCATCGTCAATGTCTGGTGAAGCCTCCTTCTCCATCTGGCGCTGGACAGCGTCATCATCCTCATCGTTAGCGGCATACGAGACGGCCTGATCGCGGTTTGCTCTCTCCTTCGCGTTGGTGGCGTCGTCATCCTCGTCCTCAGGCTCATTATCATCTTCGTCGTCGCTTCCGGCACGCTCCGCTCTTTGAGCCTCACGAGACTCCTCAGCAACACCAATTGACTTGCCGATCTCTGGCACGGCAGCGGTGTTGGCAGCAGACTTGAGCGCCTTCTCGGTCTTCTTCTTTCCGAGGGCCTTTCTAGCCAACTGCTGGAGCTTTGGTGCGAACTTGTCCTGCAGCGTAGACAGAACGTCGCGGACCTCAATGTTGTAGGTCTCCATGTACTCGTTCGCCGGGAAGAACTTCATCTTGATGTCGTAGATCTTAGCGTGCTTTTTGAACACACCCTTGCCAATGCGCTCGCTGACAGATGCTTCGTCAATGATCTCAGCCAACGAAAGCTTACTGATAGATTTGGCAAACTTCTTCCCATCCTCGATCGACATCTCCTCATTGACGTGAAGAGTCATTGCCGGAGTGGAAATGTGGTTAGATGCAGTCATGACGATTTCACGAAGACGTGGGATACCAAGCGTGACGTTCTTAGCGGAGTGACCAGCCAAATGGAAAGTGTTCAGCGTCATCTGTGTCGAAGGCTCTCCAACAGACTGACCTGCAACAATACCAACAGCCTCTCCTGGCTCCACGACCGACTTCATGTACTTGAGGTTCAGGATTGGCTCGAGCATCTTCTTTGGATGGCCCTGCTTGTTCGTCTTGGTCTTGACAAGTCCATCTGGGTTCTCCTTAATGTACTTGCTCAATGTCTGGTTGAACTTCTCAGATGTAGAAAAGAGATAGCGTCCGGGGTGGTAATGAGCCATGACAGGATCCGCCTTGACGGTTGCGTCAGTCCCTGCGTACTTGATACCACGCTTCATCATCTTCTCGATCTTCTCGTTTTGGTCGTTGACTGCGTCGAGATTCTCTTCGACGGACATCTGAGCAATCTCGGATTCAATGTTCTGCATCAAGAATTTGAAGTCCGTCAAATGCTTGGTCTTGGTGACATCCAAACCATCCTCTCCATACAGGAACTGTACCATCGATCCATCTGAATCGCGCACAGAGGTGTCGTACTCGACCTTTAGGCCCTCCATACCCTTGATCAAACATCTCTGAAGATAACCAGATCTGGAAGTTTTGACAGCGGTATCAATAAGACCCTCACGACCAGCCATAGCGTGGAAGTAATATTCTTGTGGTCTGATACCCGTCAAGAAACGGTTGACAATGTATCCACCAGCACGAACGTTAGTCTCGAATGGCTTAAAACATGGCAATGACTTTCCAGAAACCATGACGGGGACTCTGCGTCCCTCAAGAACCTGCTGACCCAAGTTACAAGAAATCAGGTTGGCGTTAACTCCACTACCCTTAGCTCCGGACACTGTCATGTTCTGCATTTGGTTCTTTGGGAACTGTTTAACCAAACCATTTGGCAAGCAAGCTCTGGTGATTGTCGACGAAAGCTCGTTGGATCTTCCGTTCATCATGACATCTAAACCTTCTTGCTTGGTGTCGTCTCTGAGGACATCTTCGAGGCGTCTCAGAAGTTCTGGATCGGTGTCTGTCGGCTTTTGCTCAGCAAGTGTGACGTACTTCGCCGCAACTCCCAGCCCAATAGTGGCTGCGTCCTTCAGCTTCTCCTTTCTGATCTGCTCGCCCTCTGGAGTGAGCAAGAGATCCTCCATTCCACAGGAGAACGCCCTCATGTGGAGGAACTTTGTAAGAAGACGACCAAGGATACTGAGCATCTTTCCGGCGGCCGTTGGACCATAAACTTCGTGTATGGAGTGGATCAGACCACCCGAGGCTGGGCCTAATTGTGCCTTATCCAGGATACCAGTTATCAGCTCTCCGTCCTTGAAGAACACCACTCCTTCTTCAGACTTTGCGGCCCATCTATCAGCAGGAACCAGTGACTTGCTAGTCAAGTTCAAGGTTCCGCAGGTAGGCGGCTTGATGTTCAGCAGGATAGTGGTGATAACCTGCTTACCAGTCCATCTTGGAAATGGCTTGATAATTGCAGGTGGGACAGTCAGAATTCTGTCGCCAACGATGTGACCACTTTCGGGGCGAAGACAGTTGTAGATTAGTTGCTGGTAAGTAGCCCTGTCGAAGAATGTATCTCTGTTCGTCATCCACACCGCAACAGACAAATGATCCTGAATAAGACCTCGGAGTGGCTTACCGGCTGTGGCAGCCAGATATTGGTGATCAGTGTCGGCAATTTGCAGTGCTTCCGCGCGGGCGACTTCGCTTTGTGGGAAATGCATGTTCATCTCGTCTCCGTCGAAATCGGCGTTATAAGTGTTACAGTTAGCGTAGTGCATGCGAATCGTCTTCTCCCCTGGCAGGACTCTGGCACGGTGTCCCATTATAGATGGCTTATGAAGCGTAGGCTGACGGTTCATCAGAACAACATCACCGTTATTCAGATGACGGTGCACCTTCTTGTTGCGTGCTCCGCTTCCGGTTCCAACCGCCAAAAGTTGGTTGGCCAAACTCAGACGCTCATCCGGCGTCTTGTTGCGAAGACTGATGACCAAGCCGTTTTCATTCTCGATAGCAGCAGCTCCCGGCCACTTAAGAGGACCGTTAATAACAGCCTGCTTCAACTCCTTGAAGTTGTGGCTCGTAACTGGCTCCGGGTAGGTGAGCTTGATGGCGAAAACTGGAGGGACACCGATTTCGTTCGTTTCGATATTTGGATCTGGAGAAATAACAGAGCGCGCGGCGAAGTTGACACGTTTTCCCATCATGTTCTTTCTGAAGAGGCCTTCCTTCTTCTCCAGCTTCTGCTTGATACCTTCCTCGTTCTGCTTTCCAGCCGCACCTTGAACTGGGTTCCTGTCACGATCAATCAGAGAATTGACCGCGTCCTGTAACTTGATGCCGGCCTCTTGAAGATCGTTGAAATCTCTTCTGCGGTACTTCAAATCGGCGAGTTCTGGGTTGTTCAATTCCCTGGAGATGGTTGCGATCTGATCGGCCGCAACAAGGATACCTTGATAGAGCTTGTTCTGCTCTGCTTCGGTGACACCAGCAGCAGCTAAGGCCATAGGGCGGTATTTGTTTGGTGGCACTAGGAGAGTCTGTAGGAAGAACATGTCTGCTGTGACAAGAGCGGCCTTCTTTGCTGACGACCTCGAAACGTAGACTAAGGAAAGGATCTCTTGTTCCTTCTCAAACAGAAGTGTCAAGGATGCCTTGACTTCGATCTGGTTCATATAACGCTCTTTTCCGCCGGATTTCGTCTTTGTAGTTGTTGCTGTGCTTCCCCCGATTCCCGGCCCTCCATTCATAACAACATCTCCATTTCCATCAAGACTCTCTCCCTCACCTTCAGATTCCTCATTTGATGAATCGTCGATATTCATGGCGTCTTCCTTCATGTCCTTCTTATCCTGGCTTATCAGCTGTACCGCATTCTTCGCTCTAAGGCCGGCCTGTGCCATCTTGGCCTCGTCCTTCGCGGCGAGGGGCTTCTCAAAGATCTTCACAAAGCGGTCCTTGCGAAAATTGTTTGAGATGCCCTTGCAATTTGCGCAAGTTTTCGGAGCTGTGATGTGCTTGAGGAAAGTCTTGATGACCTCTCTGCGCGCCTGCGCTACGCCCTCGTTCTTCTCCTTGTCCCATTCCCATGGTGCCGACTTTGCGCCCTTGATCGCTGACTTGACGAATGCAAGTCTCTGTTTGATTGTTGCTCCAACTCCATTGTCGTCGTCTGATTCGCTGCTGCTGTCGCCCTCGGCGGCGGCGGCCTTCTTTGCGACAAGGTCGATGTTTTCAACTTCCGCCGCTGCGCCTAAGAGGCCGGCTTGAATCAGGCGCAGCTTGCACTGGTATAGGTTGATGTCCTTCCTGGACAACTTGAAGTAGTGGCAGTATACACATTTTGCGCGTAACAGGCGTAGGAGCTGGTCCATGAAGATCGGGTGGTAAACTGGGATCGGAAGAGAGATGTGCCCAACATGGCCTGGACATTTATCCTTGTCGAGCTTACAAGTTGAACATCTAAAATGTTCGTAAGCGCAAGTTTATATACTGCCATGGTGTATTTCAGCTTACCCAAAACTTTCTACTGCGCCAAGCGCTGGATCGTACAATCCACCGATGGTCGGGTTTTCCATGGTATCCCATGTTGTCGCATTTTGAATCTGCTTGACTGAGAGTCTCTTGGTCTCATCTTGAGTAAGAAACGCAAAGTCCACACTGCCGATGGCAGAGGAGACCGGCTGGGAGATGTTCATTGTCGCTCAGTGAGAGTCCAGGAACATCTGGGCCCGTTTATTGCGCTGACCTCGAACTGACAGTTGAAGTTGATAATGAGAAACCACCAAAAAAAGTTCCCGGTGCTATCGGGCGGTGACTTTGATAGGCTGGCAGAACAGTTGCACGTGACGTAATAAGTCGCGTTTCCCCAGATTATCTCCAGGAACTTCAACCAGGAATAAACAAGCATCGATTCACGGCTCAACCGTCTGCTCTTCACGAATACAGCTTGCTGCAGCCTCAATAGAAGCTGCTATCGCAAATCTTTGTCATCTGCCGAACTCATCAACGACACAACAGCTAGACCCCAACATGGCTGACCGAGTTAGGACGCTTCCCGTATTGGCGCTGCAACATGACAGCACTAGTCGGGTTACGAAGCCGCAACCACCGCAGTCTGTAGCAGACAAGCTTGCCGCCTTGAAAGCACGAGTTGCAGCAGCTACGGCAAATGCGCAAGCAAAAACCGCAGCTAGCGCGCCTTCACATCCAGTTCTTGGTAGCAGCAGACCCAACAGCGGACTTAGCACCCCTCTTCATCCAGCTCTTGCAGGTGTCGCACCGCGCGGCGGACTCAATACACCACTACACCCATCTCTTGAAGGCACCAGTGCGCACGGTGGACTCAATGTCGGTCTTCACCCAGCACTAGAAGGCCATGGCGACTTCAGACCATCCAAGACTATTGCGCCGAAGTTCGCGACCAGCATTGGAAATGCGCGCCCACAGCCAGCGAAGCCAATGCCGAAAGGAAAGAAGGAGCTGGACTTGACGGGACCATCGCAGGAGGAGATTCGCAACAACCCATATTTCGATAATAGCCTGGGAGGACAGACAGGCAAGCTGAAGAGCAGACACTCGCGACAGCTCGTTTTCAATCAGAAAGGCAAATACATCGCGCAAGCTAATGCTCTCCGCCGCCAGGCCGCCCTCGAGGCGATGAAGAAGCGCATCGCGGCTTCGTCGCGAAAGATTGGTATTGATGAGGATTTGGACATGGAGAAGAACTTCCTGGTGGAGGCACCACCAGACATTGAATGGTGGGATGAGGGACTTGTGGACGGCAAGAACTACGACGAGATCGAAGACCCGAGCAGGCTGAAGATTAACACAGAAGATTCGATAATAACACTTTACATACAACATCCGGTGCTGTTGGAACCACCACAAGAAAAGAATACGCCAGCACCAAAACCTATGTTCTTGACTGCGAAAGAGCAAGCAAAGTTGAGACGGCAGAGACGTATGGCGGAACTTAAAGAGCAACAGGCAAAGATTAGGCTAGGACTTGAGCCGGCACCGCCGCCAAAGGTTAAGAAGGGTAATCTTATGCGTGTATTGGGTGAGGAGGCAGTGAAGGATCCAACGGCCGTCGAGGCACGGGTGAACCGCGACATTGCGGAACGTCACCAGAAGCATCTTGAGACCAACGAAGAGCGCAAGCTGTCTAAGGAAGCGAAGCACGAGAAGTTGACACTGAACCAGGAGAAGGATGCCGCGAAGGGTATGCATATTCTAGTCTTCAAGATCGACAGCTTGGCGAACGGACAACACAGATTTAAGATTGCAAAGAATGCTGAGCAGTATGCGCTGACCGGTATATGTATCATGAATCCAAGATTCAACTTAGTGATTGTTGAAGGCGGGGAGCACAGTATCAGGCAGTATAAGAAGTTGATGCTGCAGAGAATAGATTGGACGGAGACGTCGCCTACCAGGATAAAGGAGGGACGATCAGAGGAGTTGGCGGACTGGCTGAAGGCTGAGGATGAGAAGGGTGAGCTGAAGGATATGACGCTGAATAAGTGTATACTGGTATTTGAGGGTGAGGAGAAGCAGAGAGCATTCAGAAAATGGGGAAGCAAGGTCTGTGAGACCGATGCTGCTGCTAGAGAGGCTCTCACCAGGGCCAAGATGGAGACAATGTGGACTCAGGCCAAATCTATGCACTAGGGAAGTGTATGAGATATTGGCTAGCATAGAGAAGATACCCAGACTATGCAAATAGGCCGGTCAAGTGGCTTTGTTCGATATTTATTGAGCCACCCCTTATGCTCGTGCGCCACAACGTGGCTTGAACGTGGGGTAGACGCGAAAAAGTGGGGGAACGCAACCCGGGCGGCAAGGGCGACAACCTACTCGGGAATTTCGAATCCCCTCTTGTTATCTCGGGCTAACAAAACACGAAGGTTCCTGTGACCTGCACGATGACACGATTATCTCCTGGAACTAATTCCGTCTTGGGTCTTTAGCTGACCCGCGAGATCGGAGATAAGTCTTGGAGTATCTCGTGTCTATCTCCCAATCTTCCACTTCCTTTCATTCATTCATATTTCACTCCCTTTTTCCCCTCAACTCTCATTCTCAATTGTAATTTGTAATCATCTTCCTACGACTACGATGGGCGACTCCGAACACATCGAGCACGCGACTCCACAAGTTCCAGAAGTGCCAGTATGGAAACTCCTCGCCCGCAAAAAACGCGCCGAGCAATTCTCACTCATCCCCGAAGCATGGCGCCTCACTCAACCACCAGGTCTCGAGGACCTATCACCTAAAGACTGTGCCAACACATCAAACCTTATATCCAATTCCGAACTCGAAATCACATCCATAATAGATGCCCGCATCCTCGCCGCCAAAATCGCATCACGCGAGCTCACATCTCTTCAAGTCGCCACGGCCTATTGTAAACATGCTGCGGTCCTGCAGCAGCTGACTGGCTGCTTGACAGAAATATTCTTTGACAGGGCATTTGAGAGGGCTAAGTGGTTGGATGAGTATTTGGAAAGAGAAGGGAAGACGATTGGTCCGTTACATGGTGTGCCGATCAGTTGGAAAGATAACTATGATATCGAAGGCGTGGATAGCACGATTGGCTGGGTTGGACTTATCGGAAAGCCGGCGAAGCAGAATAGTTTGGGTGTTGCGATGGTGTTGAGGCTTGGTGCTATTATTTATGTAAAGACGAATGTGCCCCAGAGTTTGATGGTAAGTGGGGAATCATGTCGAAAGTGGTCGGTATGCTGACAGGAGACAGATGTCGGATTCTTATAACCATGTCTTTAAGCAATGTGTTAATGGACTGGATATGAGATTTATCTCTGGAGGCAGCAGTGGCGGCGAAGGAGCACTTGTGGGTGGGTTGGGTAGTATCATTGGCGTAGGTACCGATATTGGTGGCTCGATCAGGATTCCAGCTGTGCTGCAAGGTCTATATGGCCTTAACCCAACTATTGGCAGGTTTCCGAACGATTCGTCTGGTAAAAACCAGAAGTACGTGAGTCCTCCAGTGGGAGGCCCACTGACAACCAGCTTGTCGTCCCTTGAGTTCTTCATGGACTCGCTGCTCTCTTCAGATCCGTGGGATCTTGATCCGCAGCTTATTCCGATTCCGTGGAGACGAGAGCTTGCTCAGACACCTGAAAAGAAGCTCAAATTTGGGTTCATCTACGACGATGGTATTGTCAGGCCTCAGCCGCCTGTCGCACGAGTCACTCGCGAGTTAGCAGAGAAGCTGAAGAATGCAGGCCACGAAGGTAGTCCCCTCTGAGTTAGTAGAATATAGTGATTATGTTAACAATTGATAGTGATTGACTGGGATGCCTCCTCCCATCCAGATGGTTACGCACAATGGCTCACCGGAGTCCTAGCAGACGGCGGTTCCGACGCTCGCGCCCTCTGTGAACTAGCAGGCGAGCCACTCGTAGAAGGGATGCTCGTCGGCCTTCCGCACCAAGCGCTGAACGTGTCGCAACGCCGTGAGCTGGAAGACAAAAAGACGGCCTTCCAGAGAATGTATATTAAGAAATGGGTAGATAGCGGCATCGATGCCATCATATGTCCTGTGCTGCCATGGGTAGCGTATTCACCGAAGACGTGGGTGAAGAGTAAGCAGAGTGTTGGCTATACGGCGATCTGGAACTTTTTGAGCTATTCAGCGCTGGCCATTCCGGTTGCGACGGCGATTAAGAGTTCTGATCAGCCAGGGAAGGAGTGGATGGAGTATGTGCCAAGGAACGATGCGGATGAATTTAACAAGGAGCAATGTGAGTGCATACTGAGCGGAGACAGGAGAGGGTGCTAACAACGAGGCAGATGATATCGACTTGGTCAGTGGAATGCCGGTTGGTCTTCAGATTGTGACGGGACGTTTTGGCGAAGAGAAGGCGGTCGGTATTGCGAAGGTCATAGAGAAATTGTTGAAGGACACATGAATTACGTTGTCAGGAGTTGGATAAACATGTCTTTCTTGAGACTTTCAGGAATAGAGATAAATAATTTGAATCGAGATTGCCTTTTTGCAGTTGATATATTTTTAGCCACAAGACTCGAGCTGAGGTGTCTTGTACCTTGTACCCACGTATCGATTTGCAGCTGAGCCAACCGGTCAGTGGTGCGCTGACAGTATACCCCACCTCGCCTATGGAAGTGATAAAGGTAGCTAAGGAATGTCAACCTTTTACATGTCGACATTGAAGTTTTCCGAAAGAACACCAAAGTAACGGACACAAAAACTGTCTATAACAAGTTTGCTTCCATAGCTTATAAAGCACCACTACACTTTAGCTAAGGAGTTCAAGGCTTGAGCTTCAAGCCAACATCCAATTAAGCATAAGCAGCGTTGCGAGCCGGGTACCACATACCGGGTATTTACCTAGTATATAGTACCCCAGTACCTACTCGCGAGATTTTGACTACGCCACCCGAGTGCCCAGTCTGTTTCACAGTATAGCGCCAAGCCTCACTTTCAGGGTATATCGCACTATGTAGCATGCTAAGCGGGACCCTACCTGATTTCTGAGCGGGATGTGATTGTAAAAGTGCTTCAATTATGTTTTTTCTAAATTTCACGTTGTAGAGTTGCGTTTGCTATACGCCGTGGTAGGCCCAAACCTCGCTAAGCTTTATATTCGTTAAAAATAGTCACGTGGTTGAGCTATTTGATAGTGGGTAACTACCCAGTACTTGGCCGGAGACCCCTGGGTTACTACTGAGTAGTACTTTTTGCAACGCTGAGCATAAGGGCACCAGCAAATATCGCAACAAATTCAGCGCGCAACATAGAGGCAGTGCAAAATTCAGGACCAGACCCGAGATCAATAGTCAAGCCACTTGATGATGCGACCAAAAATCCAACAAGTGTGCAGCGTACGCGACGACCCCGATGGGAGCAGCCTGAGCTTAACGACGACGGCATGGCTCACCATGGGCCCATGCAACGGGAGCTCTACGATGAGCATAAACCAAGAGCTTCAATGGAGGTCAAACACAATCGACACTCAAATTGAATGGGACCTTCATGAGAAATATATAACATGGGCAGACCATCAGTGGAATGGTGCGAAGATTGAAGGCCGTCAAGATGATTTAAAGTTCTATACTGAGTTGATGGAGCGGATGGACGACTATCAAGAGCTAAGGAGTAAGAAAGAGAACGACGCCAAGATGTCTGAAGAAAGTGAGCGCGCTAGTCGCTACTAGCTCAATCCTGCATGGCGGGTTTTGGGGTCTAATCGAGCTGAGGCCCAGAAAGAAGAGCTGTTCAGCGACTGAGGTTAGAAAGAACAGTTGCTGGTGCGTGGGGTATTACAGCTATTGTTTGACGATACAATGTTTGCCCTTGGCAGCCATCTGCAGCACCCACCTTACTGACCGTTTACGTGTTGCTATCCTTGCGCTCCATGGTCTGCATTCCAACCACAGAGGGAGGGATGTCGAAAGTCGTCTCATATCGTTTAGAACCATCGTCTCGATGTCTACGCCAACCAGTTATTAAAAGTCGCCATACTCGAGTGTTCGCACTTACCTCCGTAGTGTATCTTTCCTAAAAAAATGTCTCCCACAAAACTCGCACTGGCATTCCCTGGACTTAATGTGCACTGACTGGTGGTGCCCTTTTTTGTAAATCAGTCCTCCTCCTAAATCTTTTGTCGCGTCCCTCCAAACAGCACTCGAAAGGGTAAACTCGATCGGGATCATGTGTCGTCATATAAGCTCTGTAGTTATAGCTCCTGTTGAAACTTTTTCCACAGCCGTCGACTGGACAAACTAATGCGTCTGTGCTTTCTTGTCGCCTGTCACTAGAAGTACCTCAGCTTTGTTGCTGACCTCCACCCTGAGTTGATAAAAAGTTTTGCTGGTTTTGAGTTGACCATACTTCACTGTCGGAGTAGCAGCCTGGCGTTGAGAATGGTATATAGGGTCCGCTTGCATCAAAGGGCTGTCCGGGAGAGAGTGAAGGCCCAAATGCACCCATGGCATTGTTACCTACGGCTTGATAAGGGGTCAGGGGAAATGAATAGCTCGCAGAGGGTTACCATATCCGATTGGAACTGATTGTGACGCTTGATTTGGTACAGACTCGAAAGTAGTGCCAAAGTGGGATTGCTCTGAAGCTATTCGGGCAGGCGCTGAACGCGTTTCAGGGTGAATGTTGTCCTCTCGGAACTGCTGGGAATAGTGCGGCTGAGTCAGTGCGAAACTTGTGTTTTAAAGGGATAAAGGGTAGACGAAGCGTCGCCATTACTGCCATGTTGAATTCTAGGAGGTTGATAGTAGTTTGGTTGTTTCTGGCCTGGCGTCTGTTCATGTGAAGCCTGAAGATGGCCGCGGTTTTGATCGTACCCACTTTGCGGGAAATCGTTGGACGGAACCACAGACTGATGGTATTGCTGCTGGTTGGCGGGCGTGTTCGGAGGGAAAGCCACCAGTGGTTGAGTTTCTTCTTCGGTATTCATCCTGAAATAGTGATGGCCATTTGCAATGGGTGACCATCGCCACGAGGTCGTCCCCAGTACACACGACGGTAGCGTTACCCAATATGAAGCTGGACAGAACGCAGCGGAAAACTTGAAAGATGAAAAGTCACTAGATTACTGACCGGCAAGCAGCCACTCCACGATGAATGAGGCAGCTGAAGTTTGGTTGTCTAGCATGGAGAGAGCGTAATGTCAATTTGAAATACCTCCAATACAGCGACTTTAACGTTGCATGTTTTAAGCTGCTTTGGGGGATAGTTCGTGACCGATGGATTGAGGTTAAGGCCTTAGTGGTGGTGTCAATATCCACGACTGGGCTTGCCAAGAAGGTCCAGGAGCCAAATATCGACGCCAAATATCGACACATCTATCAAGGGCAACCTTCTGCTTAGCAATCTCACCTGTCGTCCATGACTCTGAGCATCCTCATCTGTCTCCTAACTTCAGATCAACACGAGTCATGGAACCATCTTTGCCTGAAATACGCGGATGCCTATATGCGTACATGACGAGGCGGCCGAAAACGGAGATAAGGCGCAATTCAGGGATTTTAAAGTAACATGCATTTTGTAGGACGACATGTCCTCGTGGAGACCATTGACAGAAGTGAATGAGGCGCCGGCGTCAGCGCCGAAATAGTGTGCCGTCGCTGACACAAAGGGGTGAAGTTGTGCTTGCCAATCATTTGGCAGAATCCTTCCACCGCCTACCATCAAATCGTGGCCGTGGTGCCTAACCGCATCCGCCGCCATTAGTACAGATCCGACAACTTTGATCCGAGCTCCGAACCTTAGTTGCACGACACACCATCAAATACACTCCATGTGCTTAGCTAAGCGAGCCTGCCATAAACCAAGACAACAACTTGGAGGCGACAAAGACGACAAACTCATAACACATTGATAGCAAACTCAAAATGAAGTTCAATATAGAGTATGAGATTACCACAATCTAGCTCAAGCTTCTTCGACTGACGTCGTTGTGCAGTGACCTTCCAGTTCTCTTTCCATATCCTAGGATATATCCAGGTAGGTATCCATCAAGGTTCTCAGAATGAAGCTCAAACTAACACAACCTCAGAGCAATATGAGTACGTCAACACGTTTGCCAAACACCCCACTTGATGGCATAAGCTAATCGTAGTCCGATCTCAGGTATATGTGCGCTCTGAAAAGTAAGCCAACCGTCAACTGGTCGACCTCAGGTGGCGAGGTAGCTAATATTATCTCCAACAGAAACGCTTGATGCTGGCGGTCATGGCGTACTTGAAATGCCTTCGGGCACAGGAAAGACAGTTTCACTGCTGTCGTTGATTGTGGCATACCAGATGTACTACCCAGAGCACCGCAAGCTCATATACTGCTCTCGTGCGTATACTTTCATATCTCACTTGGCACCCCTAACACCGTACACCAGGTACCATGTCGGAGATCGAGAAGGCGCTGTACGAGCTAAAAGCACTTATGAAGTACAGAGCAGAGCAACTAGGCTATGAAGAAGAGTTCAGAGGCCTTGGTCTGACGAGTCGAAAGAACCTGTGTTTACATCCTTCAGTAAGGCGAGAGAAGAGTGGCGCGGTCGTTGATGCGCGTTGTAGGGGTTTGACGGCGGGCTTTGTGAAGGAAAAGAAGGAGAGGGGTGAGGATGTTGCGTTGTGCGTATATCACGACAACCTCGACTTGTTGGAGCCGCACGACTTGATACCGAACGGCGTGTGGACATTGGATGGGATTATGAAGTACGGAGAGGAGCACATGCAGTGTCCCTATTTCACCTCGAGACGAATGATGTCATTTTGCAACGTTATCATATACTCCTATCACTACTTGCTGGATCCGAAGATCGCAGAGAGAGTGTCAAAGGAGCTGTCTAAGGATTGTATTGTGGTATTCGACGAGGCACACAACATCGATAACGTCTGCATTGAGTCGCTCAGCACAGATATCACTAAGGACTCATTAACAAAAGCGACCAAAGGCGCAGAGAATTTGGAGAAGGAAATTCGGAAGATGAAGGCGACGGACGCGGATAAGCTTCAGAACGAGTATGCCAAGCTAGTGGAGGGTTTACGAGAAGCTGAGAAAGATAGACAGGAAGATGCTTTCATGGCAAATCCAGCATTACCTGACGACCTGCTGAAAGAGGCGGTGCCGGGTAACATTCGACGAGCCGAGCACTTCGTAGCCTTCCTGAAACGATTCGTGGAGTACCTGAAGACAAGAATGAAGGTACGCCAAGTCATATCGGAGACTCCGCCGTCCTTCTTGGCACATCTGAAGGAGACGACATATATTGAGCGAAAACCTCTTCGGTTCTGCTCAGAACGTCTGACATCTCTTGTCCGAACTTTGGAGTTGACGAATATCGAAGACTACAGAGCATTGCAAGATGTCGCCACTTTCGCTACTCTGGTTGCCACATATGAGAAAGGCTTCCTCCTCATCCTCGAACCCTACGAGTCCGACGCAGCCGAAATACCCAACCCCGTCCTCCACTTCACCTGTCTGGACGCCGCCATAGCCATCAAACCCGTCTTCGACCGTTTCTCCTCCGTCATCATCACCTCCGGCACCCTCTCCCCCTTAGAAATGTATCCGAAGATGCTAGACTTCACCGCCGTAGTCCAAGAAACCTACCAAATGACACTCGCGCGCCGCTCTTTCCTCCCCATGATCGTAACCCGCGGCTCCGACCAAGTAGCCATATCCTCCGGGTTCCAAGTGCGCAACGAGCCCTCCGTAGTCAGAAACTACGGCAATCTCCTCACCGAATTCTCGAAAATCACTCCGGATGGAATGGTCGTCTTCTTCCCGTCGTACTTGTACATGGAGTCCATCATCTCGATGTGGCAGGGCATGGGCATCCTGGATGAAGTGTGGAAGTACAAACTCATCCTTGTCGAGACCCCTGATGCCCAAGAGACCTCTTTAGCGCTGGAGACCTATCGCACCGCGTGTTGTAATGGACGTGGAGCTATTCTGCTTTGTGTTGCCAGAGGGAAGGTGAGTGAGGGGATCGATTTCGACCACCAGTACGGACGCACGGTGCTGTGTATTGGCGTCCCGTTTCAGTACACTGAATCCCGTATTTTGAAGGCTCGTCTTGAGTTCTTGCGCGAGACGTATAGGATCCGTGAGAATGACTTCTTGTCTTTCGATGCCATGCGTCACGCCTCCCAGTGCTTGGGTCGTGTACTCAGAGGCAAGGACGACTACGGTATAATGGTTCTTGCTGATCGTCGCTTCATGAAGAAGCGTGGCCAGCTACCATCATGGATCAACCAGGCTCTGCTCGACTCTGAGACAAACCTTAGTACGGATATGGCGATTTCCAGTGCTAAGAAATTCTTGAAGAACATCGCACAGCCATTCAAGCAGATGGAGCATGAAGGGATCTCGACATGGGGACCTGAGGACCTGGCGAAGCATCAAGAGAAAATGGGCGAGGAGAGGATCAAAGAGTTGATGGAGGGACCTAGGGAAGTCGTAAATGGGAATGGAATACAACATGATGGCGACGTCCCAATTGAGGATGAGATGAATGAGATGGATTATGAGGCTGGTTTGATGGATATTGATGGTTAGAGAGCGCAAGGCAATGGCTATGAAGTGTTTGAGCGGGCGTAAATGGGTAGTTAGCATGGCGTTTCGGCACATACGAGGCTCCTTGACTCCGACTTCCTCGAGTAGTCGATAAGAAAGCAGAAAATTAAATACCTTGAATGCTAACCAACTTGTGGCTCCCCCCTTGCTCACCACCTCCCACCCCGCGTTCAGCACCCTAACATCCCATCCCTTCTCAAAACGCATCTCAAAATTCACAAACGCCTTCTCGTTACAATAACTCAGCCTGTTAGTCTTACAATTATCTTTAATCTTCTCATACCCAATCTCATTCTCAAGCATCTACCAAGTATTCCTAATCACCCAATTTCTAGCATCTCTGTCAAGCGGTTAGTGCTTTAGGAAAACAATACTGGACTAAACGACAATTCACAAGTTTTTGTGCAATCTCCTTTCCATTTGGCCAACTGGTTGTCACCGGCTCACCGGGATGGCGGGAATTGGGTAAAGTAACAAAATGTGCATTGACTGAGCCAGCTCAGCATCTAATTCTTAGCTCTAAACATTTGTGGGATATTCTCCAGCACAATCGTCCTCTTCTGTAACGCTTCCTGCCTCTCCTGCTCTGCCTCCAACTCATCGTGCTTCCGAAAATGCTCGATGTCTTCTGGGTGTGTCAGGTCCTCTTCTTTCGTGTTCTCGTCATGGAACCTGCATCGTATTAGTATCCCTAGTCATCCAAAACTCTAGCATGCTAGCGCAGCTTCACAGGGGTTGCTCACTTCTCCCAATGATGAATCTCATACTCATATTCATCATCCCCATGATGCCCAATGCTATGAAACAGCTCGGGCAACAGTCCCCCTTCTTCCGAAAACTCCATAAACTCCTCCCGGCTAACAAGTCCATCACCATTCTTATCAATGAGGGCAATGACGCCGTCAATGGCTTTATGCTTTACTCCCTCGTCGATGTCCTTGGTCGACTCGTCTTTGAAGCCGTAGGTCGTGTAGAGGTCGTCGTGGTCCCAAGAGCCGCGGTTGTCAAAGTCGTGGAGAGAGAAGAAGGCGCCGGCGTCGAAGTTGGAGATGTGGTGTTCCTCTGAGTGGTGTTAGTGTATTACAGAAGAGTGATTGCATGCGAAGGAGGTTATACGTACCAGCCAGATGTCTAGTCGCCCAGTCTGCGTCCTCGTCGTACTTCGGTGGGCCGTGATGGGACTCGTCTGCGAGCGCACATGAGCAGAATAAGAGCGCTGGGGCGAGAAAAGATAATAATAGGGTTTTTGGTGCCATTGCTGCGAATGTGATTGAGTTGATGAAGGAGGCGCAAGTCGAGTGCAGGAGGCAAACTGCTTGTCGGATCTGGAGGATAACGGGCGCAAGTACTCGCTCGAAATGCTCGAAGTCGAAGTCGAAGTCGCGTAAATATCAACAGGTAAAGGACAGAGTAATGATAAAAGATCGACTAGTTTGCTAAATGCTCGCAATCGTAAATGTTGTCAAGCTTGTGATGCGAGGCTGTGTATGAAACATCAATGATGGCTGCCAAGGAGCTCAATTGACTAGGGGTGATGAGCCCGCAAGGTTGCTAAAATAGGCGCCACCTGCCCAGAGATTCGTTTCGCTCGGCAAGATCGATGTTATACAAACTTGGAATAATTTCGCTTTGGCAGGGCTGTAAAAATAACGGTAAGAACCTTTTTATCTGCTTTAATCAGGGCCGAATTAATTAGAACGACAAACACAGCTTATTTTGCTATTGAGATAATCAACCTTTAATATATCAGCTCTAAGTGATTGGCGTGTGGCATACGAAGCTTAAATCTAGCTCTAAATCCAGACAGATTTCAGCCTCGCACTCGCACCCGTCAATTACAGCCTCGTCAAGAAAGTAAACACAGCAACCATCAAGGCATCAACCACTATTCCTCATCCCATCTCCAAATCCTCCTCCGTAAAGCTCTCCACCACATCTCTAGTTTCAGAGCTCTGGCGTCCTCACAATGAACCGCGCAACTGAACAAGCGCTACACACCCTCCTCCCACGCCTCAACACCGATCTTCCCCCTCAACTCATCTCAGTCTCATCGTCCCTATTAGCACAATCCCGACTGAAGGCATCCAACCTGAACCAGGACGAGGAGATCGCACGTCTATATGCTTGCTGTCACCTCGCCTGCGAGCGCCTAAAAAGCACCTTCAACCTCCCAAAAATCGAACCGAAACCCCCTCTCCCACCAAGAATCTACAACAAGTTATACAAGCATCTAGATACCATCCTGGTCGCACAACCGCGCCAACGCTCACCTAAGAAACCTATCCCCACCCGAGTCTCTATCCAACCCCTCCCCCAACCACCATCCAAAACACCGATCCGCCGCCCCCAAAATCCGACCACAGTCTCAGTCTCCGGTACTGCCCTCCGCGGCCGGCAAACTCCGACCGCAGCCACCGCCCTCGCCCCGTATCGCACGACGACAAAAGGAAGGAAATCAGAGTTAAGCCACGGCGGCAGAGGCCTCGAGATCCCAGCGTGGATCCACCCCACTATCCGGACGCTGTGCGCGAGTCTTCAGGCGCCGGGCGCCGCGCCGCATGTGCTCGCTGGTGTGAGCAGTGTGTTGACGCTGCCTACGCCGAGGCCCGCTGTCGAAGGCACACAACGGGACAATGGGGGAATAGGGGGGAGCAAGTCGATGATTCCCGCTTTGTTAGCTGCTGTGTTTATTCTTGCCAGGACGAGGCTATTGGGGGTGGAGACGAGCGGGAAGGAGTACGTTGCATTGCGTCGGCAGATTATAGCTGCTTTGAAGGTGTTGAGGCAGGATAAAGGGCTGATAGAGAATGTTAAGGGTATTGAGAAGGGGAAGAAAGGGTGGGAGGGTTATGAGGAGGTTGGTGGGAAGGATGTGGATCGGTGGTTGATAGAACTTAGTGCCCGTGGTTGGGTTGAGCTTGACTGGTTCTCGAACATCCAAGCGGGACGTGGTGTCGATCTGCCAGCGCACATTGACTACGATAACACTGGTTTGGGTCAAGAGGGCGAGGATGATGGTGAGCAGGCGGAGGGAGAGGAGGAGATGATGGGGATTGGGATGATGGTGCAGGATAGGGTGGATTATTTGAGTAGCAGACGAAGGGAGGAGTTTAGCGTGTGGAAGGAGAGTGTTATGAGACGGTTGGCACAGATTGAGAAAGCCAACACGTCAAGAGAGGATCGCATGGAGATTGATTAGGGGTTGGTTTATCTGATTTGATTCCGAGGTCTGATTTAGCGTGGCGTTTCGGCAATTGGTGAGGTTACCATGGTTGAGACGGCGCTAGTTCTAAGCGTCAGCTCTGGGGTAGATATGAAGCTATCATGTAGACGTCAACACATCAACACATAAACCTTCTCATGACTCCATGATGGTGCTACATATGAGTTGGATTCTCCGTCGTGATGTCTTGTTCCCCTTTTTTCTTCTTTCCCTTCTCTCTCTTGCCTATTTGCCGCAACTTCACCAAAGCCTCCAGAAGACTTCAAGACGAAGTCACCATGAAGTTATCAACCACCCTCCTCGTCGCTTTAGCAAGCACAGCCCTCGCAGCACCGATCCTCATCGTCCCAGACACCACCGACAGCTCCATTCCCAACCCTAGCACTACCAACCACTTGGCCAAGCGATACGATGGCGCGCGCCAGCCACACCACGCGTATATCGTCATCTCCGCCGATGACTTCTCTGGTAGTGAAGCGACATCCGACAGCTCAGCACCTGCTGTTGGGCCCCAAGAGGGTCACCGTGTGCATTTTCCCGGCGCGGATGGCGGATTTATCGACAACCAGGGCGACATTATCGGGGCTGCTATGGATACATCAGATGGGCTTGCGCCGTTGATTGTGGGCGAGACGGTTATGGATGGTGGACATGGTGGGAAGGAGGAGGGTGGCGACGAGGTAAGTCGTTCCCCCGCGACACAGTTCGGTCGCTGCATGGTATTATGGGGTGGTTCTGTGTTTGTGGGCTTGGTGTTCTTCAGCCAGGTCTGCGCTAATTATTCTCCGGCTGAGCAGCACACACAGACGCCAATCGCCGCTTCCACTGAGACCACGGCCCCCAATGGATATGCCGCCATCACTCCCTCTGCGCACGGAGATGCAAACATCGCCGCTCCCACCACGGCCAATGACATCGGTGCAGTACCAGAACCCGCATGCAAACAAAGAACCAGCAACTGGCGTAGCGATGATGGCGAGTCAGTCGGAGACGGTGAGGTGGTGGGTTTGGGGTGGGAGGGAGAAAGATACGCTCTGGTTGCGCGTAAGCTCGTGCCTTGGAGTACCCCGGACTCCCCGACGAGCGCGGACTGGAAGGTTGAGGGAGTGGTGGAGGGACAGCACAAGGTCGAAGGCGGTCGTCTCGCTGCGCCCGACGTCGGGCACTGGATAGGCGTTGACAGTGTACTGCTGCTCGGCAAGAGGATACCGGCGGGATGTCACTGGAAATGGTGTGATGGTATTGCGAAGATTGCTCAGGTTGTGAGCAAGGGAATGGAGACGTGGTATAATAAGTTTGGGAGTTGCCATTGGAAATGGTGCTAGACTAGTCAATTACCCTAATAAAACTCCTAGGTAACAAAAATTTCATGTTTGTAGACAAATATTCTGAGAGGTTTGAGTGCTTATTGATCAACTTTGTGGGGTATAATCTAACTCAGTAAGGTGGCAGTAAGCACGTCTTCCACTGGTGCTACGGGTGGGACATCCTTACCCGCCTTCGCATCTTCAGCTGCCTTCGTCTCGAGCGGTGGAGTAGCCACTTGGCGCTCCACTTTAAAAGCCTCCTCCTTCACCTTCACAGATTCCTCATCCGCGTCACTTTCCTCATCTTCCGAGCTTTCATCACTACTCCCACTGGAAGATGTATCGCTGACCTCAACCGGCTCCTTTTTCACATCCTCCTCATCACTATCCTCCTCACTTGGCGTATCATCGCCGACGAGCCCCATCCTGTTCAACCCCTTACTCTTAAAGAATCCCTGTTGTGTCATAAATCCTTCCGGAATTTTACGTTTGAACACGTAAATGGTTGGGAACTCAACGATCGTTTTCTGGTAAAGTTCGTCCTCCAACGGCTTACTCGCATCAAGCGGTATGAGCACTGTAGGCATATTTGACGGCGTGTGAGGACGGCGGATGAAGAATGTGTATGGGCCGTCGTATACATAGGGCGGAGAACTTGGCGTGATGGTTGTGGCGAGGTGTGGGTCCAGAGGTTTGGTTGAGAGTTGGGATTCTGCTTTGTCTTCTGAGATCGGTTGTTGGGTTTCGGCTTGAGGGGGTGGATGTGTCGTTTCTGATGATGCTTCGACCTTGATCTTCTTCGCCTCGTCCTCCTGCAAATCCTCTTCCGCTTTACGCTTCTTCTCTCCTGTTGAATCTACCTCGACCTCATCCCTTGCAACCGCCTTTGCTATAAATTCGCCCCTGTCCTTAGAACTCGGCGCTACTGCTTCCGAGCTTGGCACTTGTGCTTTCGCCGCATTTTCCTTAGCCCTCCGCGCCGCCTTCTCAGAAATCTCAACCGCTCTCCTCTTCTTCTCCTGTGCCTTCGCCTCCGGTGTCATAGCCGCCCGCCTCCTCTCCTCAAGCAGACTCGTATACGCCAGCCCAATCGGCGTAGTAGTAAGCATCTTACTCAGACTACTCTCAAGCTGCACCTTCCCCTCTTTCTGTCCCTCATTTTGTCCGTCCTCCTTCCCCTGCGCCACCTCCATCAACTTCGGCTCATCCTTCGCCTCGTCCCTCGGCACCATCCACTCAACCTGCCACACGACGCATTTCTGTTTCTTCGACCAACTCGTGCCGTTAAGTTTCTGCCGTGCCATTCCTTTGGGAAGTTTTTCCACACGTACTCCGATGCGTTGTTGTGCTTTATAAACCTTCTGGTCGTTCTCGGATCTTGGTTCATGATGTCTTCCCATGCCTCCCCTCATACCACCCCGCCCTCCCCTCGCCCCTTGTTTCAGCTCAAACCGCGGATCCGGTGGGCCCTCCCTCAACTCCCTAACCGTAACAACCCCCCTCTCCTCCACCAACTCCCTATCCTTCCTCTCCACATCTCTTTCAATTTTACTCAAAAAATTGTAATCATGGTCAATACCGGCTGGGGTCGCAAGCTGGCTCATGGGCATATAGACTGTGGGGTCGCGGACACCGGAGCATGGTGCGCGGCGCTTATGGGTTTGTACGCATGCGAGGGAGCAGGTCCTTATGTGGCAGCGTGGACACGTGTAGGCGGGTGGGCGGATGTGGCATATTTTGCAGAGGGTTGTGAGGTCGTCCATTGCGGTGTGTAGTTTTGGGTGGTGGTTCGCGTGTGGAAACGTGTGCATGTGTGATGGTGGTGGTATCCTGGTATATGTAGGTTGAACCAGGGGTGTCGGATGTGTGTGATGATATGGTATGGGTGTTTGAGGTCCAAAAGAAAGCTGATGTTGTGTTCTTCACGCGGATGGCGTCGAGTTCGCGAGGGTTGAGGAATTCTGGTTCGATTCGAGGTCGGCAATCGTTGGGGGCCTGGCAATGGCTCTCCGCTATCCGCTAGAGGGTTCAGCACAGGGCAGTTCGAAGAAGTCAGTCGTATAACCGGTGTTAATGAAAAGTATATTTACAAACTCAAGAAGCTGTCAAGGAAGAAAGGCTATCAAAGTTTCGGCGAGGCTGGACAAATTTCACGATAAGACTCGGCACGATAGCGATTAGCTTCTTATCTGTAGTCACAGGATGTGGTTAGAAGGGTGTGCATGCTTGGCGCTTTTCTAGCTTTGCCCAATGCAGGAGGCAGGACATGATGGACAACAAGTGTGCAGATGGTGCGGCACTTTAGCGAATACCAACCAGTCGGTAAACTTTTTGAAACATATCTCCGAGCTAGATCGAGCCGGAGTGGAGTAAGAGGATGATTGATTTTTGGAAGTTGGGGTGAGTTTGAAAGCTTCGGCATTCCTGAACCCCTGTGGAAACGGTCTTGGGACGGCAGAGCTCCACGATCGGGCGTCAAATGCAAGAGGAATGGGAAAGCTTTGTGCACCTTGTGAACGTTAGAACTTGGGAATTTGAAGCCTTTCTAACGGCGTCATGATGGTTCGAGATTGCTTCGAGGTCCATGGAGCATGATGGTTATAAATAATGGGAGACAGGTACAGTAGTCATGAGTTTGTCACCGTCCAGCTCGTCCTGGCGTCCGGCCCGTTTGATAGTCGTCGAGCATGTTGAGCGAGCCAGAATTATAGCTTGCGGGTTGTGTCTCTGTCGAAACCCAAAGATCGAGGGGTTCGTACGTAACGATACCTACCTACATTAAAAACATCCTGTAGACCTCCATACTCCGTACTCAACGTCGCTGGCTTCAACCTCGGCATCGCAGGTTCCTTCAATAGATTGTAACAGTGGATTCCAACAATGAATCCTAACAATTAATTCTAACAATGAATCCTGACAATGGACTCTAACAAGTAATTCTAAGTTTGTGCAAGATTGTGGTGTCGGAGCTGCTGTTTTCGGCTGGCGTTGGTTGCTGCTTTACGCAGCCTCGAACACCAAGATTTCATCACGTGCCATGCATGGCGATCGGGCCACCGGATAATTATCGGACCGAAAGCACTGTACCTGAACTCCGAAAACCAAAACCCGTTGTCCTGTCTCCGAATCTGCTACTTCTGGCTCATTATACGTCTGGACAGATTGGTGCCCCACAACATCAAGGGGCCCTCCCCGACTCCCTCTGCCACTATGGCAGCCACCCTTCTGGCACTTCAAGCTCCCCTCCCATCGTCGATATATATGTGTTCCCCCCATCTCTCCCATATATGCCGTCACGTCTTTGACCTACAACACTCTACTCCTCTGTACCTGTCACTCCCCACAACAACGGTGTGGCGAAGATTTGCACCTTCTCACGGCAGAACAAGCACATCGTCGTCATGGTCCCCAGACGGAACGCCCCCGTTGATCCACGTCTACTTCAATGCCTTTATAATCGTGCTGAACGTCGTCAACCAAAGCCAAAGACCAAACGCCCAGCTGGATACTTCAAAATCCTCAAAGACAAGCATGATGACCCAACGACCTTTATTAAAAATAGATATGCCCCTGCCACCATAGACAATCTTGGGGGTATCAGAGGCAAGTTTAAAAGGCAAGGGAACAATATCCCCAAGTCGAGACGTTGGAGTGGCTACTGGTACTAACTCTCGATCAGGTTCTGTCATGATCATCATTTGGGGGACTGGCGTTCTGTGATTTGGGACTGCTCTAGAGGGACTACGATATCTTTCATCCAGCATATGTACGATGAAGACCGGGTGAAGAAGAGGGGTGCGATGTCACAATACAGAGCACAGTTTGGAATACTATACAACAGAGAGAATGGCCGTCTCATGGATAGTAACGATAGAAAGGAGGTCCTAAAGGTATGCTGCTTTCTGTTCATCGCTACTTCTAAGATTGCTAATATCAGTAGCTCATAGACACGCTCGGGCTAGACAGAACAATGAAGTCGAAGCCCGTCTTAGGGGTGGACAACCTCCTGCTTTTACTCAACTGCCACTGGGCCCGTGACAAATCTGTATAACCTACAGAGCGACATTGGGTTCAGTTTGCGTTTATACTCCTCCTTTTCTTTGGCACAGGGTGTCGGCCTGCGGAGCTAGTTTGTAAGGATTTATGTGGACAGCGTGCTGGAACTGGGCTTATAGCAATTAAGATTGCATTCAACAAGCTAAACTCTGAGCCCTCTAGGTATAGGGGCCTAGCTACTTTATTTATTGGGCTTCTGCCGGACATGGACCCCCGCCTGTCCGTAGCCGACCCGCCGCCGCTACCTACATGTTAGGAGGGTCGATGGTGGTGTAAGGGTTGTTGTAGACAAAGTGCTAATACCGCGATATCGACTCCGTAAACGGGTATGTATTCCACAAACTAATGCCTGGCCCTCCCCTTCCAGGAGAGGGCCTGCTCTATATACTGATTCCAGGTCCCATAGTTCCCGCCATCGAGTCAGTGGTGTCCC
>RCNJ01000133.1_pt1 | contig 62609 bp, 70 predicted proteins | sample 2041171 | NCBI WGS metagenome assembly RCNJ01 (sample SAMN09708213, study PRJNA481090) | feces metagenome | biome: feces | host: Pygoscelis adeliae | place: Antarctica: Rookery Lake | collected 2010-03-01 | reverse complement strand
AGTCAGTATATAGAGTAGGCCCGCTCCTGGAAGGAGAGGGCCAGAGATTAGTTTGTGGAATACATACCTGTTTACGAAGTCGATATTGCGGTATTAGCACTCTGTCTACAACAACCCTTACAGTCACTATCATAACTATATTCTCTATCACTCCAACTACCAACTCTCTTCTTAGCGGCTTCTCAAGCTTGGTATGGGCCGATGGGCCAAGTGCACCTAATAAGCCGACTCGTACGGACACTTAGACTCTCAAAGCGGCCTTGCTTAAGAAGCTCATAACAACGGCCATCTCGTCTTATTTTGCTCCGGTTGCCAATAAATATCTCCAGTTGAAACACAGTGGATATACAATCCTAAAGTTAGTGTTGTCTTTCTTCCTCAATGCATCAGCGGCCGGGTAGACGTTCCAATTAGCATTGGCGACTTGACCATCTTCTACAAACTAGTTCCAATTTATGGGTTATGGCGTTCAAGCCAAACCTTTTTGATTATGGTCGATATAAGCGCAGAGTACTGCCCAAATGGTTTACAGCATAGTAACTAATTTCAACACCACTGAAGAATAGGGCCTTGTACTTGAAGGTATGTTGAATGGAACGCAGGTATCGCAATTGTATAGATCAACTAATAACTCTAAAAGAATAATATTAAAACAGTTATCATTCTACTATGCTCATGTACTTGAGGTTATATATACTTGCGTCTGAATATTTGATGGGCCGGACGGTCCGGTCATCAGATTCAGGGGCGAATATGATAATTTTACCAACATAACGATCGCCCCCGATCATACGCTTTGGCCCCATCGACCACCCCAGTGTTGTCTACCACTCCCTGACGTCCTTATAGCACTGTCAATCAGTGTATTCTCAACAAGGTATCAAAGTTAATTTGCAGTTGTACTGCATCTTATTGAGCTGACAAGCCAATACTCCACTGATAATTCACTATTACCAGCCGCTATTCTGGACGTTCGTCTTACCGATTACAAATAACAGAAAGTGTTTGTAGCTCCCGAGCCCATGGTCTCACATGATGTTAGTTTTTGCTCTTAGATACTCTGTACCCGGCTGCAAATAAGTAACCCTATATATACACTCCTTGAAGATGAGTTTGGCGATTGATGGCTGCGGTATAATTTATGTTGTATACAAGGCTATTAGGAGTCTAGCAGCTGTACATGGGCTCAATGCGTGAGATGACAGAAATGGCTCATACGGCGTTAATGTCGTAATTTTGCTGCAGGTGTAAGTTTGTGTAGCTAACCAAATCCAGGCTAGATATAGACTCCTAAGTAGGACTTGCCTTTCTACTCTTCTGCAGCAGGTAATTAAGAGCCTCTCCGCTGAGAAGAATGGTTTTAATTCCCTCTCTAAGGAGTCCTCTTTCCTGATGATCTAAAACAGGCCAACGCTTTCAGTAACGTAGTATGTTATAGCGGAGTAGTTCAAGAGTTGTGTGCAGCATCGAAAACAATTTTACCACCTATGATGAACATGAGCTTGACCACGAACGCCGTGCTCATACTTCACTATGTTTAACGTGTATAAGTAGGGCGAGCTGCCAGCATCAGAGCTTCTGGTTGCTGCTATATTTGGATTGCAAATTCTGGACCACAAGCGGTGTTCGACAACTGCCACGACCTTTGTTACTGTCAATGGCGAAGGAATTACCAGTGTTTTGTCACTCACTACTTTTAGCATCATTCTTGGGGGCTTAAACCGAGGAAAGGGTGTAGGCAATACCGACTGACTGAAACCTGGTTGCATTTCTGCAGAGGGATAAACTCGATAAAGCATCTTCCGCATGCGAAACAGCCGTCCATGGTATTTCCGGCGTTGTTTTCGTCCTAGAGCTACTCCGACAGCTTATATAGCACGCGTACGGGCGGAGGTGGGCATTTCTACATGGCGAACCGTAATAGATAATTTGTATATGTTGTATCTGTTTATATATGCGAAATGAGAGATATCACCAATCAATTCGAATACCAAGTCTATGATGCCACCCCTAAACACACACATCTTTCACCCATCACTCCAAATCACCCGCCAACCTAATGAACGCCTGCAGAAGGTCATCCCTAAGATCTTCCCACCCCTCCAAGCCCACACTCACCCTGAGTAACCTTCTATCAACCGTATCATCCGTCATCGTCCTCCACTCAATCAAGCTCTCCACCCCACCCAGAGACGTCGCATGATGAAACAGCTCCAAATAACTGGGCAGCCTCCTCGCCATCTCCTGCGTCTTCATAATTATACTGAACACCGATCCGAATCCGTTAGGCATCTGCTTGAGAAGCCAGCCGTCGGCAATGTCTTCGTGCTGCACTGAGGTGTGCTCGATGTGATCGACCGCGTTTTGTATGATCGCCGAGGAGTCGGTACCACGGCCGTTGACGGCGTCATCCAACCACCCAACAATATGCGCAGTATTCTTAACCTGCCTCTCCAGCCTCACCTCAAGCGTCCTAATACTCCTAACCCCAAGCCACCCCTCCATATTCCCCATCACAGTTCCCATAAACAACCTCTCCCTCCTCAGTGTCTCCTCCCACTCCTTGGCTTTTGGATTTGCTGGGTTGACTACTAACACGCCGCACAACATATCGCTATGCCCCCCAAAATACTTCGTCCCACTATGCATTACCACATCCGCACCCCATGCAAACGGGTCCTGGAGTGGCGGGGGCGCGAAGGTAGCGTCAACCGTCAGTATCGCTCCCCTGCTGTGCGCCTTCTTTGCAAACTCTGCCAAATTATACGCATAACCGGTCGGATTCAGCGGGGTTTCGATATGCACCACGTCTCCCTCGCCTAGCAACTCCGGAGTACAATCCAATGGCAAGGTTTTGAGGCCGGTGAGCTTGCTGTGGATGCCTGTTACGCCGTGGCAGCCGTGGTAGCCTGCGCCGATGGAGATTTGCTTTGGGTTGAGAAGAGTCAATAAGGCGTGGAATGCGCTTAGGCCGGAGGAATAGGTGATGGCGGGGCCTTTGAGGAGTTGGAAGAGGATTGCTTCGAAGCGGGTTGTGTTCGGAGCGGTGATGCGGGAGTAGATGTGGCCTTCTACTGGCTCTTCTTGCTATAACAAGTTAGCTGAGATCTCCTGTTTCCAGAAGTCCAACGAACATATGACGAGGGAGGGTAAGGGAGGGGGTGAAGCGGAGCACGTACACTATCATGTTCATCCAACGGCACCAGCTTCGTATAATCATTGGTATACCTGAATGTGGTGGAGACATGCATTGGGGGGGCTACATCGGTGCCGGTGTTTAGGTGATCATCTGCATGCACAGCGAGGGAAGAATTCGAAAGCTGCTTATTGCCATTGATTGAGATGTTGTTGAGCGCGGTTGTTGTGTCGTTGGAGGTGTGTTGGCTTGTGAGGTCGCCGTTGTCGTTGTTGGTGGAGGCCATGATTGCAATTGCCAGCGTAGACAGTGTCAAGTGTATGCGCGTAAACAGGAGCGAAAAGAGACTGAGGAAATGGGAATTTATACTATACTCTTGCTTCGCTGCGAGGGGTTCCGAGGAGATATATATTGATCCAGACTTCCTTGCCGCAAAGAGAGGCTGTCCGATAAGAAGCCGGCAGATGTCAATCAGTTACGAGATCTAATGGTGCCTGACAATGGTATCATCGGGGATGGCAAACCTTAATGAGATTAAGCATTTTTAGCGTCTTGACCCAGCCATTTAAAAGAGGGGTAACTTTCGCGTCAAACCACGTTGGCTCGGAACACCTGTCACTATGTTCTGAAGGGCGTATTGGTTTATGTGTTCGCGATGTCGGCTCTGTCTCAATTTGTCCCAAGCAGATGCAATGATTAAACAATTCACCAAAATCGTGTGATACATATTGAGCTACAAACAAAAGCAAATGGGTATCTTGCATGCTCCAAAACGCCGTAAAATGCCACTCTTGCTCTCAGCACTGGGCAACCTCGCGCCGTCCTGCGTATGCCTCTTCCAAAATCCAGTATGTTTGCGTATTTCCATCCCCACTTCCCCAAACTTCTCCATCCTTTCGTTCAAATCCTTCACATCCTCAATTCCCACCACCAAGCACAAAGCATGCATCTCCTCCGCCTCCTAACCGTCTCGAACGGCAACAACCCAGTCGTCATCCTCCTAACCCTGAGTGGATTAGAAGCCATGGACTTCTGTCGCTTCGTTTGATAGGCTTTAGGATCGCCATCGGGGAGCGTTGGATGAGGTGTTTTGGAGAGTTCGGATGGTGCCACTGGCAGTTGGTAGGCGATTTGGGTCGGTTTCGTGGAGTTGCTGGAGCATTACTTGTTCGAAGTCCGTCAATGGGGTAGGGACAGAAGAGTAGCGAAGTGATTGCTACTCTTTCTCAAGAGCGCTCTGCTCGCGAAGATGGCGGGTTGCAACGATTTTGCGATGTTCGTAGTCCATTGCTTACTCGATCTCAGTGAGTCCCATCTCACTAACTGGTGGACCTAGGTATGCAGGAGCTTGGGCAGGCATATCGTCGTCCGAGGACATCAATGGCAGCTCCGGGTCTGGATCCTACTGGGCTTGAGGCGCCTTGTTTCCTTTGGTTCTGCCTGGTGCTTTGAACAGCTTGTTTCCATACCCGGCACCACCACGGTAAGACTTCCCACCATAACGCTTTCCACCGTATTCCCTTCCACTTTCTCCGATTCTCGTGCCCGTCGTACTCCGGAATCCCAAGCTGCCCCTGATATTAATGTCTCGGATGTCCCAAAACCATCGACTCATCATCCATAGCCATCACCGGCAGCTCAGCGGCTGGCAGATAACCCCTCGACATAAACCCACCCTGCTGCCTCGAAGAAGCATTAGTAGCAGTAAACTTCCTACTCTGCAACTACTGGCTCGAAGCAGGAGGCGTCGCACTCATACCATACTCAAACTCCCGGTCTTCACAAAGGCCAAGCTCAGCGATCTTTTTTGGGGGGGGATTCGACCTCGAGGAACTCTGGGCTGTCGTAGAGGGTACGGATTGCAGGCAATCTACCTGCGTTGCCGAAGGGTGCAGTGTAAGAGCAGGAGTCGTGGTTAAAGCATGATTTGATGATTTTTGTCCTGGCTCTAGCCTTGTTGGGAAGGCGGTAAGGGTGGCGAATGGGCCATGGGGTAGGATCTGGTCGATTCTCTTGCCGTGGGAAGCTGGTGGGTAAAGGAGGGCTGTGCGAATGGACGTCTTTGTTGATTGGGAGTTGTCCCGCAGGTTAGTGGTGGTAACGTGGGAGCTGGCATGGCAGCGGTGCCTTTGATGTGGTCCATGGGTTAAGACTGCTTGAGAGGTCGTTGGAAATTCTTGGCGTCTCATTGAGCGCGGCAATGGATGGCTCATATGTCTCCATGGTGGCTGGACGGACGAAGGGAATTGCTTGACGTGTGGGAAGGGGTGAAAAGGAGCGAGGACGCGTGGGTTGTTTGCTCAGACCCTGTCGAAGCTCAACAGGTAGAAGTTTGGTCGTACGATGCCAAGGGCGATGAGTTTGCTCTAAGCAAACATCCTGGGAATCGGTCCGCTCGCCCGTGGTCGTCGACGTATATATATCACTCAGTACGTAGAAGAGTTTAAGGAATAGACATTTTTATAAGCAACGATCCTGACCCTGGGAAACCTCCTCCCAAGGGTCGCCACATGACGGCCATTGTGCTGGACCTCAAAATCCGCAAACGGATACTCAGTTGGCATTCCGGCTTCATGGAGAACCTCGTGCTCCAAGAGGACGCTGTCTCTACCTCCATCATTGATGTGCTTAGAAAAGGCTAGGTCACTCGGTTCATTGACCGCAGGTAAAGGATACAGCAAGCGAAAGTAAGTCTCAGTAGGGCTCACAAGCCCACCCTCATCCACAAACAGGATATCGCCCTTGGCGGGCTCGATGTTTGGATCATAGCTGTTGAACGGAAGGCTGCTCCCGCAGTCAAACGACAGTCCCGCGTCCTGGGACACAACAAACGGACAACAAACGCGAAGGCAAACGCCCTCGAGGGGAGCGACCGCACGCCGCCCCCCAACGGACCCATGGCGATGCGCACCTACAAGTAGGGAGGAGATCGCAGAATCAGGATAGCAAGCAAATAAGACCTTTTCCCCCTTTTGATCAACTTATTCCGTTGCTCCCTGCGCGCCCAGCATTATCGCCAGAGTGGCCTAATTGCAACAATAGCACTCATGATTAGTGATGATCGCCATACACAAGAAAGGATCCCTCAGAAGCTCTTGTTTTGTCTTCCTCGCAAGATCCTTGAGAGCTGCTCGGTAAGCAGTAACCACTTCCTTCCATTTTCTGCGCGTACAAGAGACAGGGGGCCCATCCACGGAGACATAGTATCCTTTGAGCTTGGAAAGATGTGCGTCTGGCTTTGAGAGAAGAGCGTTGAACGAATTTTTAGAGCCATCTCCATCCTCGAGGTGGGTAGTCACTTCTGTTGACAGGTTGGTAACATCCATTCACACAATACGGACTGCTGCCTCTTTAAGAACCCCACCGTGGCGAGACACATAAGACATTTCCCAGTCTTGAGAATTTTGAGGGAGAATCTAACATGCACTCTAGCCAGTGCATAAGACTGAAGAAGATGCTTAATCTTGAGGATGGCCTTAGGGGCATTCTTCAACAAGTCTGTCTCCTGACAACTTACTTTAAAAAAAATTGGTAACAGTGATAGTAGTTCCAACAGAATGATAAGTAGAAGAACGAGACTCAATTCCACGAGTCGGCTTGAGCTTAGCACAAACGGCAACAGGATCTCCATTCGTCCTGATTTTCAGGGACATTTCACCGAGTGTACAAGCACTGCCAAGGGCTTCTCCACGAAATGCTAGGTTGAATCGACCTACGGTCGTTAGCTCTTCAAAGGTGGTAAGTTTGCTTGTGTGGCCTCGTTTGCCCAGGTGCCTGAGGTCGTCTACGGCAATTCCGGTGCCATTGTCACACACTTCGATCTTGTCCAGATTGTTGGCCGCGAGAGAAATTCAATTGAGGCGGTCTCAGTTGCCCTCATTCAATTGTGTACGCTTGGTGACTCAATTGAAGAGCTTGAGTCAACCGGAGGAATAGAACAGGATATAAGAAATAAAGTTCTTTCTATAGTATGGAAATAAGCGAAATAAACTATACTTAGAATGTCTAGGTGGTGTTGTAAGCAACGAAGCAGTGACTGAAAGTCAGAACTGGAGTTTGACAGCCACCAAAAGCCGTTCCTTATCGGCGTTGATAAGGCAGGTGTGCGCGCGACTTGACTCACCAAAATTTAGAGGTCCTTCATTTGTACGCCCACCACCCGCCGTCCTTGTATCCACTGAGAGCCGCCCATCAACACCAAACCTGCCACAGGTCAAAATCGGCACTACGTCGCGTCTTCTAAATACAGTGTTACGGCTGCGTCGCTCGCCCTTCCGACCAGCTTCCATTACACGCACACTATACGCAAGAATGGCGACAAACTCGGGATCCTCGAATCCACGTTAGTGCAACCAGTTGTACCTGAGATAGGCGCATACGAATACTAATAATAAATTCACAGTCGGCGAGTCCACCGGACCAGTCACCCAAACCCCACCAAAGGTCGCCGCTGAGACCGCTGCCGCCGTCGCAAACGCCGCCCAGATTGAGGCTACTGGATCGCATGCGCCAGGAACTGATGCTGCGCCAAAAGTAAAGAGCGAGAAGGAGCTCGAGCGCGACCGCAAGAAGGCTGAGAAGCAGGCCAAGTTCGACGCAAAGAAGAAGGCCGCCGCCGGCGCACAGCCAGCAGAGGGACCAAGCAAGAACAAGGAGAAGAAGGCCAAGGCCGCTGAGAAGACCGCTGAGGAGGTCCTCCCACCATACGTCGAGGAGACTCCTTTCGGAGAGAAGAAGATCTTGAGATCGTTTGACGACCCACAATACAAGGCATACAACCCAATCGCCGTCGAGTCGGCATGGTACTCGTGGTGGGAAAAGGAGGGCTTCTTTAAGCCGGAGTTCACTGCAGATGGAGAGATTAAGCCAGAGGGGAAGTTTGTCATTGTTGAGCCACCGCCAAACGTCACTGGTATGCTTCACATTGGACATGCTTTGGCGAACGCCCTTCAGGATCTCATGATCAGATGGAACCGTATGCAGGGTAAGACCACTTTGTGGCTCCCAGGATGCGATCACGCTGGTATCTCCACTCAGTCCGTTGTTGAGAAGACCCTCTACCGCAAAGAGGGCAAGACTCGTCACGACTTGGGCAGAGAGAAGTTTGTTGAGACCGTCTGGGAGTGGAAGGAGGAGTACCATCAAAAGATCAACTCCGTCTTGAGAAAGATGGGAGGATCCTTCGACTGGACTCGCGAGGCTTTCACCATGGATGAGAACCTTTCCGCAGCTGTCACTGAGACCTTTTGCAAGTTGCATGAGGAGGGCACCATTTACCGTGCTAACCGCTTGGTCAACTGGTGTACTCAGCTGAACACTGCTCTCTCCAACTTGGAGGTCGAGAACAAGGAGCTTACTGGTCGCACCCTTCTCGATATCCCAGGTTACGACAAGAAGGTTGAGTTCGGTGTCATTGTTCACTTCAAGTACCCAATCGAGGGCTCTGAAGAGACCATTGAGGTTGCCACCACTCGTATTGAGACCATGCTCGGTGACTCCGGTATTGCCGTTCACCCAGATGATGGGAAATACAAGCACCTTGTCGGCAAGCGCGCCGTCCACCCGTTTATCGAGGGACGTTTCTTGCCAATTGTTGCCGATACCTACGTCGACAAGGAGTTCGGTACTGGAGCTGTCAAGCTTACTCCAGCACATGACCCTAACGATTTCAACCTCGGAAAGGCTCACAACCTTGAGTTTATCAACATCTTGAACGACAACGGTACTATCAACGAGAACGGTGGCTCGTACGCCGGCCAGAAGCGCTTTGATGTCAGGTACACCATCCAGGACGACTTGAAGAAGCTCGGCCTTTACGTCGACAAGAAGGACAACCCAATGAAGGTTCCACTTTGCGAGAAGTCAAAGGATGTCATTGAGCCACTTTTGAAGCCACAGTGGTGGATGAAGATGGACGAGCTGGCCAAGGTTGGTCTTGAGGTCGTCAAGTCTGGCGAGATCAAGATCCTTCCAGAGTCCGCCGAGAAGTCATACTATAGATGGATGGAGAACATGCAGGATTGGTGTTTGTCCAGACAGCTCTGGTGGGGACACCAGATTCCAATGTACAAGGTCAAGTTTGACGGAGAAGCTGACGATGATACCGACAACTCTCGTTGGTTTGCTGGCCGTACTGAACAGGAGGCTCAGGAGAAGGCCGCCAAAGCTTTCCCTGACAAGAAGTTCACCCTCGAGAGAGACGGTGATGTCCTGGACACCTGGTTCTCCGCTGGTCTCTGGCCATTCTCCACCCTCGGATGGCCAAACACCTCCTCCCAGGATTTCGCCAAGCTCTACCCAACCTCCGTTCTCGAGACTGGATGGGATATCCTTTTCTTCTGGGTTGCCCGCATGATCATGCTCGGCAAGAAGATGACCGGCAAGGTCCCGTTCACTGAGGTCTACTGCCACTCGCTCGTCCGCGACTCTGATGGTCGCAAGATGTCCAAGTCCCTCGGCAACGTCGTTGATCCGCAGGACATCATCTCCGGTACCACTCTTGAGGAGCTGCACGCCAAGCTGCTCACTGGTAACCTCAACCCTAACGAGGTCACCAAGGCCACCAAGTACCAGAAGACCTCCTTCCCAGACGGAATCCCACAGTGCGGAACTGACGCGCTGCGTTTCGCTCTTGTCTCTTACACTACTGGTGGAGGTGATATTGCTTTCGATATCAAGGTCATCCACGGCTACCGCAAATTCTGTAACAAGATCTATCAGGCCACCAAGTACGTTGTTGGCAAGCTTCCGGAGGGTTACGCTCCACCGGCATCTGGAAAGAAGACAGGCAAGGAGTCCTTGGCTGAGAAGTGGATCCTGCACAAGCTCACCAATGCTAGCAAGGAGATCAACAAGGCGTTAGAGGAGCGCGAGTTCATGCGTTCGACTACCATCGTTTACCAATACTGGTATAACAACCTCTGCGATGTCTTCATTGAGAACTCTAAGGCTATCATCCAGGATGGTACTCCAGAGCAAAAACAGTCCGCCCTTGACACCCTCTACACTGCGCTTGAAGGTGCCCTTACCATGATCCACCCATTCATGCCCTTCCTTTCCGAGGAGTTGTGGCAGCGTCTCCCACGCAGAGCCAGTGACAAGACCCCAACTATCTGCAAGGCTTCGTACCCAACCTACGATGCTGAGATGGATGACCCGGCTGCCGAGGCCGCTTATGAGTTGGTTCTTGGTGTCTCTAAGGGTATCCGTTCGTTGATGTCGGAGTACTCGCTTAAGGAGAACGCTGAGGGTAAGTCCTAATCCTAATCTATTCCATATACTCCGAAATCTATACTAACATTGGTGTTCCAGTCTACGTCCAGGCCTTTACTCCCGCCTCCCACAGCACCGTCACTACCGAGACCCCAAGTATCAAGTCGCTCTGCGGAAAGGGCATCGCCTCCGTCACCATTCTTGAGTCCTCAGCCAGCCGTCCGGCGGGCTGCGTAGCCTTCCCAGTCTCGGCCGAAGCCAACGTCTACCTTCGCGTCACAGGTCGCGTTGACATCGACGCTGAGATTGCTAAGGCGGCGAAGAAACTTGAGAAGACCAAGGCGGGTGTGGTTAAGCAGAAGAAGATTCTGAGTGATAAGACGTATCAGGAGAAGGCGTCTAAGGAGTTGCAGGAGCAGGAGGCGAAGAGACTTAAGGATTTGGAGAGTGAGGAGAAGGGGTATATGGAGACTATTGCGCAGTTTGAGCGGTTGAAACTTGAGTAGGCATTCAACCCTTAGCCTGTGTTAGAGTTGTTTTCATCTTGGCATGTTATCAATTTGCTTTGCTTGCTTTAGCATGTTACACAGATTAAGACTAAAGCCTATATTTCGCTTGCGAATAACAGAAGTTCACAGAAGTTCTTCTTTCATCTTGATATCCGCCAGTCAAATTTTGTGCGGAGGCTTAACGGCTGGTTGCCGACTGACGGGATGTTGTGTCACCGGTGTGTATAACACATCTGGCATGGCATTGACGATTCCCATGAAGCAGCGGCTGCCAAGCTCGGCTGAGACATCAATTTAGAGTTTAGCGCCTGACTGTCAAACGGCGGCACACTTTGGGAGTGGATTTATTGGCCGCGGCGTCTGCAAGGGCGCTGACCGCCCCGTGCGCGTAATTAATCCTGGGCATTATCAGTGCGACTTGTTTTCTGCCGGAGCTCTTGTCCTCGACGCAAAGAGCCAAGAGCAATGATGTCGTGCTGTTTGCACAGAAGCAGCTAAGCTAGGTTTCGGTATTTTCTGTTCTGTTATGCTGTTGTCCTTTTCTGTCCCTCTTTGTATGTGGTATTCCTGTTCATTGCAACCACAAGGTCTTAAAGAGAGCTCGCTTTGCTCGCTGTATGACGACATTGTCCGAGCAGGCACCAACAACCACCGCCACTCCACGCTAGCAGCGCTAGACCCCGCGTGAGAGGCTAGACCACAGCTTAGCTTAGCTGAATCAAGCCTTCTGTCTCTGTCTCTGTCACTACTGTCACAGCTCCTTCTTGTATCTCCCTGTCATACAGCACCGCACAGCTCTGGCGAGTACAGGGTCCACACCATCCTATTAAACAAGCTTCGCCTAAATTCCCCTCGGTGTTGCCGTCGATACCTCCGACCCGACGCTCACGAAGATAACACCGACTTGAGATCAAGCCGAGTATATCTCCGGCCTTAATCCGTACTCTCCGCCTCAACAAAAACGTCTCGCCGTCGATACCCCCCGACAATACCCCGAGTCCATAGAACGTAAGATAGAGGCATCACAAACCGAAGATGTCTCTTCTCTCCCGCGTCTCCTCCATCGAGCAGTTCCCAACCACTGCATACCAGCCAGGCGCTTTCTCTTCCAACGGCCCTAGCCGCGGAGCGTCACCCACACCGTCCTTCAGAGCTAGGAATCTTAGCTTTAATCCCATACCACAGAGGGATGATTGGGAGATTGATGGCCATATTAGAAGGCGTAGTGTCTCGAGGGGGACTGGTGGGGGGTTGGATGAGCATCTGAATAGGACGGGTGCTTTTGAGGTTAAGAGGAGTACGAGGGTTCTGCAGGTTGTGTCTGCGGTCGTATACGTAAGCTCCACCCTCACACCGCACCCCTCCCCCTTGCAATAGAGAGGTAGTTAGTTGTTAATGAGCGGTGATGGTGGTGGTTTTGAGGGGATAGGACTGAGAATGAAGATGAAAGCTAACGACCACAGTGTTTATTAGCAGCCGGAGTAGTATTCGGCTACGCCGCCCTCAAACCAGTCCTGATTCAAGAGAAAGTCTACAGAAATCTTTGCACAGCAGAAGAGTCGGAAAAAGATGTCCGGGTCTGTTTCGCACAAGAGATACGGCTAAATCTGATGTTCACCGCTGCCGCAGTCGTAACCAAGTTCGTCTCCCCAACACCCTCTTCTTTCTCCCGGTCTTTCAGTTGCGAGCCAACAGACCATAAACTAATACTTCAAAGTGTCGCCGCACTACCGATAGGAGCCCTCCTGGACCACTTCGGCCCCCGCCTTTGCGGCCTCGTTGGCAGCGCGTTTTTGGCTATAGGATCAGTACTCTTCGCCCTGGCAAGCAGCACAAAAACCGACCTCTACATTCCCGGCTACTTATTCCTGGCTTTCGGAGGGCCATTCATATTCATCTCCTCCTTCCAACTCTCGAACGCCTTCCCCGCACACTCCGGCCTCATATTGGCCCTTCTAACCGGCGCCTTCGACACTTCAAGCGCCATCTTCCTGCTCTACCGCATTTTTTACTCCTCGACCGACGGGGATCTGAAGCCACGCACCTTTTTCCTGGCGTACCTTGTGGTGCCGGTTTTCATACTCCTCGTGCAACTTTTTCTGATGCCGACTATGTCCTACGAAACCGTAGGCGAGATGCTCGCCGAAGTCGACGCTGCGGACGCCTCACCCACCCCTGAAGACCAGATGGATGAGCAGACCGCGCTGTTATGGGAAGAGACACACGCGAGACGGGAGTCCATCATCGACGAGGTCTCGGGCTTGCTGGGGTCGGCTAAGGGGACGAAGCAGAAGCAGCGGGAGTTGGAAAAACAAGCCGTCTCCGGCGTCTGGGGGGTGCTGCATGGCCGCGATGTCGTGGAGCAGATCAAGTCTCCCTGGTTTATATTGATAACGCTTTTTACGGTTATCCAGATGACGAGGATTAATTACTTCGTTGCTACTATTAGGCCGCAGTATGAGAGGATCCTTGGGACGTATGAGAGGGCGGTGGAGATTAATAATTTTTTCGATTTCATGCTGCCGCTTGGGGGCATTATAAGCATACCGTTTATCGGAACGGTGCTGGATCGCACGAGTACGCTTACGGTGTTGTGTAGTTTGGTGGCTATTGCGACGACGATTGGGGTCCTGGGGATTCTGCCATACATATGGGCGGCTTATGGGAATGTGGTGCTTTTTACGCTTTATCGGCCATTCTATTATACCGCTGTATCGGACTATGCGGCGAAGGTCTTTGGGTTTAGGACGTTTGGGACGGTGTATGGACTTACTATCTGCTTAGCTGGATTAGGCAACTTCAGCCAGAGCCTTCTTGACACACTCACCATGAAGGTGTTCAAGGGAGATCCTATACCGGTCAACATAGGTCTGATGTCGGCTGCGCTAGTTGTCGGTGTGGCATTAGCGGGATACGTTGGCTGGAAAGCCCATCTTATGAACGGCAAAGAAAGTTTAGTCGAAGAAGCCGAGCATACCAGGGAAACTCCTATGCCAAACGCCATTGAGAGAGGCCGTCTTCAATAAGTGGATGAGCGACAAAGGATTCTGATCTGCTGCTATTCAGGAGTGGTGATGGTGGCTGTGGTAGCAGATATGACGATCGAGAAGCCATGGATGATGATGGTCGGATAGTCGACAGCGATGGCGAAACGGGCGGGTGGTACTTTGCTTCTACCCAAGCCTAAAGGGCAGGGAACACTACAATGGCGGCTAGGTGATTCGCATGAGAGTAAATGAAGAGACGAATCACGTGAAGGAAAGTGTTAATGAGACACGAGGGATAATGATAAGACGGGGACGATGATGTATGGAGGCAACAAGACTGGAGTGGCACATTTGTGGCATGGTTAGCGGGCTTTTGAGAATAGCAGTTATTTGTTCGATTCCCATCTTCTAACCAGCTGTCACTCTGTCCACCGGAAGACCATATAACCTCGTTGTCGTTGTGGATGTGGACGTGAGACCTAATGACAACGGACGCGAGGAGACATTAAGCAAGAGCAGCTCGCGTCAACCGCTTTGTTTTAATACACACCTCTCCCTCCTACTTTCGGAGACCCTTACGGCACTGTTCTCGCAGACCTTGCGTGGTTCTTGCCTGACGCAACGATGGCGAGGAAGAAGGAGAAGAAAGGACCGAACCTACTTAAGCAGGGACATAAAGAGGTATACATTCTCCCTCATCCCGTCCTTCCACTACTTGGCGAACCGTTTTCCAGGCGTTAAAGACTATAACTGAAGAGCTCAGCCTCAAGCTGAAGGCGGACAAGGCCGATAAAGGTCAGAAGGTCCAGTTTGCTGATGGTGGTGCTACTGCGACCAGAAGTGGAAGCGAGAAGGGTAATGATGGTGCCAAGTGCAACAGCGATGGCAGTGTTGGCGATGGCAATCGTGTAAGTAAAGCTCGGATTCCCACCTCAATTCAGTGTCATTGCAATGGGAGCTAACTAACTGGTTAACAGGCAAAGGATGAAGTGGAAGCTGGGCTGGGAAAGGAGGCCGAGTGCGACCACTGTCCGTGCTTCTTCCTATTGCAAGTCGAAGTTGACGGCCACAAGGCGCAAGAATTGTACCCGGACTGCCGTGTGGCTGAGCTTCAGACTAAGGTCGAGGACGCATAAAAGGAGTCCCTTGGAGGCCTTTTCAACGGCCGAGTAGCTGAAAACGGCACCTGATGAGGGGACCGAGGCTAAGGATGTAGCGGAAGCGAGACTAAAGGAGCTGGGTACCAGTATCGAGGCGCAGATGAATGCGCCCTCTTTCGCAGCGGCCAGGGCCAAAGATCTGGAGGCCACCATGGAGAACGAGACGGCTGGAAAGATTGCCTCTGAAACCAGGATCGAGCCAATGGTTGGCAAAATCACAGTAGAGCGTAAGGTCTAGGAGGAGTTGAAAGCCAACTACGCTGCGCGCCAAGGGAGCCTCCAGGCCGGCAGGCAAGCTAACGCCGAATGATTTTCGGAGAAGAAAGACCTGAAGAACGACCTTGACCAGCAGAAGAAAGACAATGATACTCTTCGGCGTTTCAACGGCGACATTTCTGCCATTTAAGTCAAACTACAGTATGAGAAGAACGACCTGCAGAGCAAGGTCGTGGGGATATAGATGTCGACAAAAACATAGTGGCGGAAGAGACACGGTTAAAGGAACAGGTGGCTCACATAACCGCTCAAGTCTCCTCCTTAATGTATGCGAATGCAAAACTAACACTCGATAACACGACCCTAAGCGGCGCGGTATTAGGGCGAGGTACTCACGAGGATAGAGTTCAGGCCGGTACCCAGGCGGTGATCGATATGGAAATCGACGTCTGGATGAAGAGGGTCGACGACCTCCAGATAGAGAAGGAAAAGCAGGAGTTGGAGGAGGAGAGGGTGAAGGAGTTGGTGGGCTTGGGAGGTGAGAAGGAAAATCTGGTTGACAAGGTCGCTACGCTTGAGAAGCAGTTAAGTGAGAAGGATGACCTCTTGGTCTTCTACCGCGAGGAATCGCTTACGCATAGCCCTGACTCGTATGCCAGCAATTCGGGCGAGAGGAAGGGGAAGGAGAAGACAGATACAACGACAAACCTCTCACCTAACCACCCTCCTACTCTCTTCGCCGCCACAAGCCCAGGGGCCGACAACCCACAGGCCGGTAAATCGCCCCACGCGCCCGTGCACCGCCCTTATGTAAAGCAGCTTGGAATCCTCAAAGCCGAGAAGTTCCAACTCTTCAAGAAAAACTTACAGCCGTGGAAGGCGAGAAGGAGAAACTGGTTAACCAGGTCGTTCGTCTCTCCAAGGCTCCTCGGGAGAAGAATACTCTGAATGCGGAACTTGTTAAGATCGAGAAGATGAGGAAGTAAGAGGATTGGGGTAATCGGTTGGTGGGCGTGGTGAATGGTGGTGGTGTATTGGGGGCGGTTGGTTTCCCATCTACTCCTGCGCCTGCGGTGCCTGTGACGGCGAAGCGGAGTAAAATGGAGGCGTTGAGGGGTAGGGATACTATTGGGGCGCTGAAGTTTGAGATTAAGGTTTTGAGGAAGGGAAATGAGAGGTCGACTGAGGTTGTGGATGCTTATACGCAGCTTCTGAAATAAGGCTGCGTAAGAGCAGGCAACTGGTTAGCATAGCATAGTGCGGTAATTAGACTTAGTAGACAATTGGTATTCCTATTTGACTCCTAACGCCATACTAACTGGACGCTAATACAGATGGTTGAATGGAACCCCGTGCAGATCAGCGTCCCTTCTTCGTCTCAGCTTCCTTCGTGGCATCACTATCCTCCTCGTTCATGGCGACGATGACATAGCCGACCAGGACGACGTTTGCGAGGATGGCAGCAAGAGCACCGGCGTAGGTTGCATTTCCTGTTTGTGTTAGTAATGCAGATTGGTAGAGAGGCGTCCGAGGTGCCATAGGCGGAGAAAATGAGACGAAAAGAGGACAGTATGACAGGGAACACTCCGCATAGGAGAAGAGATCTGTGACCTACCACCAAAAACGTTGTCAACAGTCAGGAAGTAAGAACCGATTGGGAGGATGATCATGGCGAAAGTGAAACCGAGGAGCTTCATGATGACATGGCTGTTTGAGGACAGTTAGCATTCTGAGCACGACTGATGGTTGCAAAGGCAACGACAGACATGTTGTGAAATAGATTCTTCTTTTCTACACTTCACGTAACTAGATTCCCCGACAATCTCGGCAGTGTAAACATACGTAGGAACAACCGGTGCAGTGTCTGACTTCTGGCTCGCAGGTGGAGAGAGCTCATGATGGTCATCCTTCTCAAGGATGATCTTCTCAGCGGTGTTTATGCGTCTGGTTGCCATCGTGATGTGATATGGATTCTTTTAGGTATTTCAGACTCCTACTTGAATCAAATGACAGCAGACTATTGACAGGACGAAAGTGGAATAGTTCTTGTTCCAGTGCTCGCTACCCCAGCTCCCAACACGGGTTCAGCTTCCCCCGATCCGCTGACCGCGTGGACGGGTCGCGTAAAGTGGTTCCCGCGCGTCACAGTCCCGCGCACACGTTAGCGTGCATTTTTCCGTCGCTGCGAAAGGCAATTGAGCAAGGGACGAACAAAGAGATCGAACAAGGCTACCACACCTAACGCCACGGACTGTCCAAACACATACAAGAAGAGGTTGGGCGACAGATGCCATACACTTAAAATAGACAATATTTACAAAGAACTAAGTACCGCAGCGTCGCAGAGGAGAAAATAACGACTGCACACGGAAAGAGTGACGCAGAGTGGCCAATCCTGTCGAAATTCTGAGGACGATAAGAAGAGAGTAAAGTACTGTATGTCTATATCACTTATACATTTCTGTCGCATTATATTATACCCTCTAGTAGAGCTGCATATCCTTCATCAATAGGCACCATGGCGACAATGGCGCAGTTCATCAAGCAGCGCGAGCTCTGGAACTCAAATGGCTAACGACACCAGGCTTTTTTTCATAACAGCCAACTGCTTCTGGACCACCCACGGTCCTACCCATACGCCATGACCACATATTTCGACTTGACTTCAGATAAGGCCAAGAGTGCCATACCTATATCGCCTGGTGCTGGTGCTGGCGACGCGAAGAGGCAGAAGAATGCGGGAGGATATACTGCTAATGGGAATGCGAGCGGTGTCAACTCTGATGATAGCGATGAGGATCCATTCGAGGGACTTGGTGTCCAAAGTTTGCCATCGAAACAGTTTACACAGCCTACGCAGATTCTGAATGAGGGCACACCTCAATTACCGAGCAGTCCGAAGCACGACACACAAAAAAGAGAAGAGGTTCTGGTTCCTGCATCGTCACCATTCCAAGGCCTGAACTCGCAGGATGCCACGCGCACAAAGCGCGACTATAACGGCGGAGCTATTCCAAACAGGATTGCGCCGGCAGGCACAAGCTTCAAGCCACCCGCAGGCATACAGAGAGCGCCAGCTCCAGCAAAGATCGTCGCTATCGAGGATGACGATGGGCCAACCTACCAAGGTGGCAGCTCCGGAGACGAGATCGAAGACTCTGCTGCAGACATCACACCATCAGTTATGAAGCCTGGAAGCAAGATCTCCATGTCTGGCGCAGCAGGACCGGGCTTTAAGAACTTGATGTCGGCTTTCGCACATCCGATCTCTAGGCCGACACAATCCAAACCAGCAAAAGCATTACCAGTTGATGAGATTCAGAAGCTTGAGGATATCGAAGATATTACATATAGACGCAAGGTTGAGCGCGTTACTAAGATTTGCCCGCCAGGCACTCCGATCCGCGAGATTATGGATGCATTGGCAGCAAGCAGAGGATATGTGGAGGACGCCACGAACATGATTCTGAACAAGAACAATACTGTCGATTTGACAGGAGAGTCGCCTGATGTTACGCAAACTATGGGCATTGCGAGAGGCCTTGCAGTACCGATGCCAAAGTTCCATAAGCCACCAGTGCAACCAATGGAGTCGCAAATGAGAAGAACCATCAAACAACCGATTGCTTCGATCACAGAGAGATATGGTGGAACACAGAAGAAGGTGCCGCTTGTGCCAGTACGAGCCGGATCGCAGACACCAGCAGGATCTCAAACACCGCCTAAGCCTAAGCGCAAGCTGATGCAGGGACGTCGCTACCCAGCACCAGATACGCCAGAAAAGAGAGCGCCTGCGTCGAAGCAGAGGATTGCAGTACCGCTGGAGGAGATCGAGGAGATTCACGGCGGTGCACTGTCTGATGGCGGAGACTTCGACTCTGAGGCTGGCTCTGAATCTGAGGTGGACTCGGAGCTCGAGGACCGTGTGTTAAAGTATCTCAACAAGTGCGAGCTGAAGGACTTGGTCGAACTGGTTAACGTCAAGAAATCGGTCGTCGAGTCTTTCCTCTCCAAGCGGCCTTTCAAATCTCTCGACGCCGCTCGCGAAGTCTCCGACGCAAAAGAGTCCAAGACTGGACGCAAGAGCACAAAAGCACCAATCGGCGACAAGATCGTGCAGAACGCACAAGACATGATGTCCGGATACGAAGCGGTGGACTCCCTGGTAGCGAAGTGCTCGGAGCTAGGGAAGCCGCTTACTGAAGAGATGGCGTCCTGGGGCTTCAACGTCTTTGGTGCTGCAAAGAATGGGGAGCTTGAGATGACTAGCTTTGGCGAGGAGGTTGTGCATGATTCTGGTATTGGCACACCAGCGAGCAAGAACTCGGATGCCGGCGAGGATGAGATTAAGATTGTGACGAATAAGCGGAAGCCGAAGTTTATCACGAAGCCGAACATTATGGCGGAGAGCTTGGTGCTTAAGGATTATCAGCTTGTGGGCCTTAATTGGTTGACTTTGCTGTATAAGCATGGTCTGAGCTGTATTCTTGCAGATGATATGGGTCTTGGAAAAACTTGCCAGGTCATCGCTTTCCTGTCTCATCTCGTTGAGAACGGAAAGTCGGGACCACATCTTGTCGTCGTCCCACCTTCCACTCTGGAAAACTGGCTGAGAGAGTTCGCAAATTTCTCCCCGGAGCTCGTGGTGGAGCCGTACTACGGCTCCCAAACCGAGCGCGCCGACATCGCTGATCGCATCATGGACAACCGCGACGCCGTCCACGTTGTGGTGTCCACCTACGACTTCACTCACAAGAAAGAGGATAACAAGTTTATGCGTCGCCTCCGCCCAGATGTGTGCGTCTACGACGAAGGCCACGTCCTCAAGAACCCGAAATCCCTCAAATACACAGGGCTTATGAAGATTGGCGGAAAGTTCAGGTTGTTGCTTACTGGTACACCGCTGCAGAACAACCTCATGGAGTTGACTTCCCTCCTCGCCTTCATCCTGCCAGACATCTTCCGTGAGAAGCAAGAAGACCTCGACTACATCTTCCGCCACAAAGCGTCAACCCGTGACGCTGACCACGCCGCTCTCTTGTCGGCGCAGAGGTGCGCCAGAGCAAAGTCAATGCTCACACCCTTCGTTCTGAGACGTAAAAAGGCGCAAGTCCTCAAACACATGCCGGCCAAGATCTGCACAGTAGAGTACTGCGACATGCTCCCCGAACAAGAAAAGGTCTACAACGGCCTCCGCGGTCGGGCCATCGAGCGCGCAAAGCTCAAGGCAAGTGGTGCAAAGGTTCCAGCAGACGGCGAAAACAACCCTCTCATGCAGCTGCGCAAAGCTGCAATTCATCCAATGTTGTTCAGGCGTCACTTCGACGAGCCCAAAATCGAAAAGATGGCTGATCTTTTGAGGAGACATGAGCCAGAGGAGTTTGGACAGCCGAGGGATAAGGTGGTCCAGGAGATGAAGTTACTGAGTGATTATCAGCTGCATCTTTGGTGTCGGGATTTCCGTTGTATCTCGAAATTCGACACACCTGACTTGACTTGGATGAACAGCGGCAAGGTCGAGGCATTGGTCAGGCTTGTGCAGAAATACAAAGAGAACGGGGATAGAGTATTAGTCTTCTCCCAATTTGTCCTCGTTCTCGACGTCCTCGAAGCAGTCTTCCACACCGCCAACGTTGTGTACACGCGCATCGACGGCAGCACCAAAGTCAACGAGAGACAGACCCTCATTGATCAATTTCGCGACGACGAGAAGATCACTGCGTTTTTACTGAGTACGGGGGCGGGTGGCACAGGCATTAATCTTATGTACGCTAATAAGGTGGTTATTTTTGACGGGAGCTTTAATCCGCAGGATGATATTCAGGCGGAGAACAGAGCGCATAGAGTGGGGCAGACGAGGGAGGTGGAGGTTGTGAGACTGGTTACGAAAGGCACGATTGAGGAGCAGATTTATGCGCTGGGGCAGAGTAAGTTGGAGTTGGATTCGAGGGTGGCGGGAGAGGATGAGAAGGAGGCGTTGGCGTCGGGGGAGAAGATGGTGGCGAAGATGCTATTGGAGAGTGTGGAGAAGGGGGAGGGGGAAGTCGAGAGGGAGGGAGAAAGGGATGTAGAGATGAAGGATGAGAAGGAGGAGAAGAAGGAGAAGTTACCTTCGAGGCCTAAGAAAGGAGCTGTCAAGACCGAGGAATAGGCATTAAGGAGGATGCGATAGATTTGTGGTAGGAGGTTGCTGGATTGTTTGATTGCTTTGCACAGGTTTGGCGTCTTGGCGTTACACTGGCTACCAATCACATATCACGAATAACTTCAGGGTATAGGGCCTGCTTTGCTTAGAATAAATGATGAGCATTACTATGCCTTATCACAATATCAATGGTTACTAAACAGGCTTTTGCTTGCCTCGTCGACTTAATTTTTTTGGGAAATCATATTGTCGGTTAAGCAATCTGCTTTCTTCAAAGCAACTTGAGCAAACCGAAGCAAAACCCGGTCCGTAAAGCTCGACAATCTTAACCTCGAAGCTTACTTTACTCCGCAGCACTTACATACAGCCTTATGACTTAGAATTGGATATTCCACAAGCACATCACATCACACCACACAATACAACATAACACACACATAACTTACAACACCTGGCCTTAGCTCCTCCATTCCACTGGAGGCCCGTCCCAAGAAACCGAGCCCACTATAACTATAAACACAACTACATCACAGAACACAACGCACCAAGCAAACCACTCACCAACAAAACAATAAAACGACATCGAGCGACATGTCAGCCTCGCGGCGCTGGCTCAATACATGTCCTCGAATACTCTCCGTCACTAGCAGAAGAGGGAAACGATGAGCAAAGAGAAAGAAGAAAGAAGGGAAGCGGGGTGAAGTACGATAAGAATATAGCGATGATCAGCTCAGAAGCGGAAAGCAAGCCAACATGAAGGAGGAACAAAATGGGTGTTCATCCTCCTCCGCCTATGGGCTTCCGCCGCTTGCTGTTATTCCTGTATGTCAGCCGGGCCCATGCAAACATAAGCAACCCATGAGCGGGAACTGGGATTTTGAGGTGAGGTGCAAGACGATGGATGTATGGACGGCGGCGTTATCCTACCATGAAGCGATTTCTCTTCTCCTCCTTAAGCTCATAAATATGAATGGCCTTTCAGCTGACGGCTCAATAGCCTTCATGAACGAGAACTTGACGTTAAGATCATGAAGCTGACGAAGATGGACAGATGGACTAGCCAGCTACTTCCAAACGGTTTGCCAGTACGTCACTCCCGCCGGACGATCTATGAATTGGGCTGCTTGTCTTCGTATGGTTACACCACAACATCGACGCACATGAGAAGCACTGTCCTCGGGCAAAAGGTATCAAAGCACCAGTCTCACCAGCCACGGAACCACGAGGACTCGACATGAGCAAAGCATTCCTCCATGTCCAGCTCACCTCCTTATCTCGCAGCACGTCGCCGCACGACCCCCAAATAACCGCCTACCCACAAGCATCTCATGGCACCGAGCAACAACTATCCCAATTCCACCCACTCTATATGCTACGATGAGACGACTCACACAAGAGACTTGACTAGGGAACATGCGCCGAGTCTCAGACTGGGAAGTAGGGTGAGGTCGGGATTGTAAGCATGAAGGGTGATTGAGAGGCAAATGGACGGACTACAAGTCAGATCATGAGGAGTGAAGACGCATCCACTCATGGCTGGCCAACAGCGGCAGACTTATGAGACGAGGAACACCTGGCAGTATGCTGGTGCTGAGACTGTAAAACGGAGCCGGGGAATAGCTGCACGAGTCGGAACTCGGGCTCGGAAGTTGCACTGTGCATCCCGCTGCCAGGGATATCGTTCATGGCTCGTGTGCCACTTAATCTCGCCTCGCGCGGGAATTTCAACAGCATCGAACGCCTGCGATTATCAATAGGCAAAAGTTAAACGGTTGCTTGGCAGCTTGCCAGAGGTTTTTACAAAGGGGATGATTGAGGTTGCTGTCTCGAGGTGGAATTCGGTTGAGTTATTGCAAGGCATAATCGCAATGATTGCGCGGGTTTTTCAGTATGAAATAAATGTTTAGTCTCCACTGACTCATTATCATCTGCTAGACTTACGTGTCATCGCCAGTAATTATACAAAGCCTCAACAAAGAAACCCAACCAGTTTCACCCTCTCTTTGCCGCTACCTCTGAATCGCCCTTCCATCACCGTTCATCTGCTTCTATACGAGTAGAGACTTCCACAGCCTTCACAGACACCACTACAGAAACACCCAAGAACCGCAACATCACCAAGTCACCCGAGTCAAGTTTATCACCAACAGAAGCGATAATGCGTTAGTAAAGACGAGCTTCAAAGCGCTGCGACAACCGCACAATCATCAATAAGGTATAGCTAGAAACAAAACGCAGCGCTCAGCTTAAAAGCCCTCCGCTCTTCTCATGTCAATTTTTCCTCAATGGCATGCCTATGTGCTGTCAGGAAGCGATAAGCTCTGCCTTTCAACCACAAGCACAAGGTATATTCCCAGTTTTGCTCCCCCCAAACGCCAACTCATGCCAAAACGACACTCGTCCTTTACAGCACAATCTTCCTGCCTACTATACACCCCTTCCATGTGTTTGTTTCCATTATTCCCATCAAATTCATCACTTCTCTTCATCAATCCTCCCGCAACACTTTCAAGCCAATCTAGCGGTCTGCTTTGCTGAAACGCCTCCCAAACCAACTCTTCTTCTTATCCGCCTTCGACGTCGTCATCCCATAATCATCCTCCACGGGCGCCGACTTTCCAAGCTGCATCGGTCCCTTGGCCGGGGGCTGTGGCGCACCTCCCTGCTGATACCCCCCGTTCCCCTGCTGTCCGTATCCTCCCGGACTCCCCCCACCATAACTCTGCTGCCCAGTAGAATTCGTATTCGGACTATACGGCGTTCCACGATCAAAACTGCTGTTGTCACTTGACGGCTCAGTCTGGTACCCGTACTCCTCACTCCTGCCCCCACTTTCGTGACTACTCGCCTGCGCGGCATACCCATTCCTCCCCTGGCCTTGGCCCTGCCCATCATAACCACCCAAATCCTGGCCACTAGCTTGTCTAGGCACCCTCTGACGACCCGGGTTGTAACCGGAGCTGTGCTCGTTGCTGCCGTAGTAGGAGTCTGGGTGGGATGCGTGGCTGTTGGCTGCAGCCTGCTGGACGTTGTTGTAGGAGCCGTTGCGCGCTGGCCCTCCGAATTGATTTTCGTAGCCGTTTTGGCCGCGACGGGCGTTAGAGTCGTACATGGAGTTTTGGGAGTTATAAGTGTGCATCGCGCCTACTGTTGAGCCTATGATATCCATCTTGTTAGCCTCCTCCGTCTGCGCTTATTTCGTTGTACGTGATCTTCTGGATGTAATGACGTGAAGAATGATAAACATGCGCATTGCGGGCAATTGCCAAGGTGGGTTTAGTGCCGCCCGTCAATCGCGAGTGGCCGAGCTCCACTCTCGCAATTGCGGATTTACGTAGGATACGCAACAATCTTGCCAAAAGCTTAGAAGCCGACCCACACATGCCCGGCCGCATCTCCACTGAAGATGGGTCGAGCACCACCTTGCGTGGTTGTCCGGCCCAAGTCCAGCGCAAACCGCCGAAACTTCGAGTCACGACTTAGGCCTCGGACCATCCAGAAAACAGAGTCTGCCAGAAAAACCGTCCCGCGAAGATGGGAAAAGTGAAGTGCTGTAAGCAAAAGATTCCAGTACGTACCTCCTCCATTGCCTCCGCCATAGTAAGATGTGCGGCGCGAATCTGGTGCTACAGGGCCACCGCGTGGACGCTTGTGCTCGCCGTCGATGGCTGCCTCGAAGGCGCGGATCGTGTCGAGTGGGCGCTCCCAACGGGAGCGGGTTGGGTTGGAGCGGTCTGGGTCAACTGAAATATATTAGCGGCTGGTATTGATGAAAATGAGGAGTGAAATCTGTGAGGCATACCAATTGGGTTCCCATGCATATCCTTGTGATGAATGCTCCTCAACGGTGCCAAACTAGATGATTGATCATTCGCAAGTTGCGCTGCATTTAATTAGCCTCCATCCTCACCCTCTACCTCCCTCTCATCAAAGGTCAGAAACAACTTACAAGGCTCAACCTCACTCATAGCCATTCTCGGATCAGCCTTCGTGCTCAATCTCCTCGCTGCCTTCTCTCTCGGACTCTCCAGCATATCGACTTTTGGCCCTCCATCTGAGCTGCCGCGCGACTTCTGGCTGTGGAAGCTGAAGCCGGATTTCGAGGATGGACGCGCGGCTGGTGTCTGTGGTCCGTGTTGGCTGACTGGAGTTTGTGGCAGAGCGGATTGGTTGCTGGCGTAGGAGTTCTGTTGGTGCATTGGTGGGAGAGGTGGGAGTTGAGACCCGTAGCTGTTTTGGGCCTGCATCTTGAGTATGTTTGTGTGGATGCTTGCGCAAATTTTGAACTTGTTGCAGTGGGTTGAAGGTAGGTATGCGCGCAGTGTTGTGGTGAATGGCGCGTAGTACGTAAGTAAACGACGGTTGGGAACGTTTTACTCCGCGAATGTGCCGGATTGGCGGACTTTGTTGGAGATGAGGGGTATTGCGTTTCTGATGTCTTTGTAGTGTGTCGATGACTGTGTGGAATGATTCTCGTCCGATGATTCTTCTGTCCTCAAGGTCTGTGGAAGGATTCTCAAGGTGTTTCGACTCGGTTATGCGAGGAATGCGTCTTGAAACGAGCGTATGAGGACGACGTGAACAGGTCACAATCCTAGGTGAGAGTGAAACGACCGTAGGTTCTGCGATAGATTGGATGAAGTTATCCCGAGTATGGATGTTCGAGGAAGAAAGATGTAAGAGTAGGGAGAATTCCAGGTAAATAACAATCTGGACAAGGTGTGAGTGGTGTGTTGGTGTGTGGTTGGGTGGTGGAGTTCGATACGGGCTGGGAACAGGAACAAGGTAGGTGAGGAGCAGGGTGCAGGCGCGGTCTTCCAGCCACATGCAAGTCGTTGTCTGCCATTCTGCTAGAGGAGGGGATTGTCCGGCAGAAGACGATGACGATGATGGCCGTAATTTTGTGTCACCCGTGTTACTGAAGATTTGTTCGCTTCTCAGGCACCAATGTTATATAATTGGCATTGTATTCGCGTCTGTATTCGCGTCTGTTTTCATACTTTTCGGGCTTCACCTTGATTCTCTTAGTCCACGACTCCGGTCAAACTGCGCCGCCAACAACGGCTTCAGAGTGTGATCCTTCTCAGCCCTTCTCAGGTGCTAGACCTCTGTTCCACTTGGCATGTTTACTGGTTCTCCTTGTCGCATCGTTTCATCACTACACTACGATCACTACACTGCCGTTGCTCTTATCTTTTCTCATGGACCTCCAAGGGGACCAGGGCATTATCGAACTCGTTCCAGACTTCCCACATCGACCCTCTAAAACTGCCAATCGCCCCACCACCAGCTCTAGCCAGCGCTACTCAGCGATCTGAGCACGATCTTCACGTCAGAACAACGCCCTGTGGGAACATCTCCATTTTCAATGTTCCGCAAACCCCGTTCCCAAACGTGCTCAAAACTGCAATTTCGGCCGTAAGATAGACGCGCGGTGGATTTATAGCCGCGCAGATGACGGGTCTTTGAGGCGCATCCTTTATTCTGTGCAACGTCATAAAAGAGCTCTGCTATTCTCATAAAGAGCGAGTTTTACGGAGCTTACATCGGAGGCACGATGCCTGTGCCGTGCTTCTTACTAGTTCTATAAATACTTCTCGGCATCCTTGGATCTCCCCTCTCGGGAAATGCGAAGGTCACCACCCTCCGATCCTGTTACAATACTTTTGCCGTTTCTGGGCTCGATTGGAACATAACAACGTGCTTTCGGCAACATCTCTATTTGCTAGTGCTTTTCGGCTGGCACATCTGGTCTCTGCTCATCAGTACACCCTCAGACAGGAGGAAATTGATTTTATTGGCGGAGGAACTGTCAGGATTCAATTGCCGAGTCCTCCGATGCCCAATCCTTGAAGATTCTTGGAAACGGGACTCAGCCACGAAGGCTACGACATAAACGGGTTCTAGAAACCTTCTTTGCAGATCTGGACACAACAACTAGTACTCCGAGTACGAGGTTAAGTCAATCTCTTAGAAACCACTCAATATCTCGTCATCGGAGAACTACACAGTATGCCACAAATATCTTCCATGCTTTCTCTCACATCTTAGTCCTTTTTTCCGCCACTTCTTCAACCCAACTGTACATCCCTCGAATCCAGACATGTGCCCACCTATCAAGCAGGGGCAAACTCCCTGACTGTCCGCTTAGTTAAGAGATCTTCCCACTTCATCTCCCCATCCTCATCTGCCGCCTCGTTGCTAGACTCTTGTCCCTCAGGTGTGTTCGCTTTCCCTTTCCCTGAGGCCTCCTGCATCTCAGCAATCTTCCCCACTTCCAGCTCAGCTTCGTCGCAAATCGGTAGGTTTTCTTTCTCAACCTTCGCGCGCACGGTATCTTTCTATGCCACACCACCACACTACACCGATCCACAGCAATAAACAACCCGCCGACTCCATTCCCAAGCTCCACAAGCACCTTCACGTCTGGGACCGGCAGCTCCGCTGAAGTAGAAAAGTACTTTCCAACCGGCTGGTGGTGGTGGTTCCTGGTATTCCATCATGTCGCTTCAAAAGCCCGCACCCACTCCTACTCCTGTTTCCCATCTTGATGCAATTGTATTTCCGCTTGGTTCCAACTTGATGGATCCGTCTTTGCGATAAATGGTATCATAGGGGAGATGGGTGGTGATGTTGATGTGCGAAATGGTTTTGTGGCCGCAGGTGTGAGGTTGGGAGTGGCTTCGATTTTGCGGGTGCGGTTGTCGTCCACTCTTGACATGGCGAAGGCGTCGTGGAGATGGTAGACTTGTGTCCAGTGGGTGAGACATGGGCATTTGCGCTCGTTTGTACAGGTGGGACGTGGTGGTAGCCATCTTGAGGCCTGGTGGAGGAGTGAGGGGTTTGCTGTACTATTGTTCGAGATGTTTGTGGCCGTGCATTAACAGGTGAGCGGTAGCTAGCTGCATTATATACAACTCTTGGGCGAAGAAGAACTAGCCGGTTTCTTTGGGTCAATAGCTACTCTCTCTCCACAAGCTCTAGGCAACATGACGATGCTCTGCCACCTTCTCGTGATATCACAATTCATCGACCGCCCACTATCAATAACGCTCACTTACCTTTTGACCCCGCACGGCTTCTATTCACAAATTTCTTATTTATATTGCTCTGTAAGAGATGTAGATGTTTCATGGGAAAGAGATTGAAGCGTGGAAGATCTTGGAGAGGAGATGAGAAGTTTGTGTTTGCGTGGTAATCGGTTGGCATGATTTAGCCAAGTTTCTGGCCAAGTTGAGTACATTCGATCGTATGCAGTCCCTTCCAGCTCGATAGAGCTCAAATAAGACGCATCTGAAACGGGTTGTAATATAGTAGAAGCGAGGGTGGAACATATCGCACTTCTTTTGTTGAAGAGGTGGATAATTACTGAGACTTTCCTCGCATTTTTGTTCCTGTCAGCGCTAATGAGTTTGCAGCCAGCTCTTACACCCCTCGCAAAACCCCCTCGCTATGTTCTTATTGGGCGACATTATGTGTGAGGGTGCCGGGTGCTTCTGCAAGCATGTGGTGCCTACAACACTGATAGTTGTGAGAGAATTCAAGCACGGCGTGATGTATCCTTACAAGAAGAGTGGTGCTTCGGTTGGGCAGCTGTGTGCGGAGGAGGTTGGCGGGCTGCCTATATCCGTGAAGCGGAAACCTCACTGGTACTTTTCCCTAAAGATAAAATGGCGAAGGCGATCGACCTGGCCAAAGGAATGGGAGGTAACTTCATATTTGTGGATTGTTGGAATATCGCTGCCTTTCATAAGAGAACGGGGGGGAATAAGGATCTTTCGGCTAACCGCTTGGAAGTAGGGGATCCTCTGAAGGCTCGGGAGACTAGAAAGAATGCGCGGGGATAATACGGCCAAGGAAGCCTACTGAAGGATATTGAGGGCGACCTTTCACGCGAGAGTGTTTTAAAGGAAGCAGATGATGCCGAGGAGGAACTGCAGTGGGAAGATCTCCTTGCCAAGGAGGCAGTAAAAGATTTTGCGCCTGCTTAACAGGTCAGCCAGCATGGCACCGCGTCAGTAGTCCAATCTACATCTCGTAATCTTACAGTAACATAGCATTTAAAACATCAGCTTATTCCATGTCAGGCACAGGCTCAACATAGCCTTGCGCAGGTGACCGCCTCTCAAGAACATAAATCTTCGGCTCCCACCTCGGGCCAATCCACCACCCATGCGTAACAAACCTCCTCGTCGCCTCCCTAACAATGCCATACATTCCAATTTTACTCAACAACGGATGTTGCCTGTAGCACCCTGCCTGTACAACGCCTTCCTCATACTCCCCCTTGCACGGCGGATCGTATCTCGGGTCGCCGGCATTACCTTCCCACTTGCCTACCAAATCCGCCAGAGCATCGAAGATCTCCTGGTCATAGTTGGCCAGGAGGTCTTGGCCAGAACGAAGGAACTCCATGCCCCCGTATCCGAAGATGGGTGGCGAAGCATCCCAATTCCCAATCACCCTTCCCGGCTCCGCAGCCAGCGCATAATCAAAGCCCGCCCAGAATTCCGGATCCAACAACAACTCCTCATCCTCAGCCTTCGAGTAATACACCTCCGCCTGCGAGGCTTCGAGATCATATGGGCCAGGAAAGTCCGCAGAGTTGGCGAAGGCTGTCATAAACCCGTCCCAAGGCGGAGGAGTGGGGTTTTCTTGTTGGAAGCGCGAGACGCCTGTCATGCAGCTCAGAACGTCGAGGTGTACGCGGACGGGCCCCGTGATGTTGCTGCGGGAGAGGTGCTCGTTCAACGCGAAGAGGGCTTCGCCGCCAGGGTAGTTGAGGGAGGATATTATTAGCATGGATAATGCTGCGACAAAGCTCAGTCCTACACTTGCGAGCGTGATGAGGGAGCCGAGGCGATACAGCACGGTTTTAGAACGGCGGGTCCAGATCCAGTTCGCTGTCAGGGCTGCTGCGGCAGTCATAGGAGGCACAGCGTAGATGATGAAGCGAGCTTCTTTGTGTGGTTGGAGGGAATAGATGGCAACGTAGAGCCAAGCTGCTAGGTTGATCCTTGTATAGGCGCCTCTTAACGGCGGGAAGAAGTTGGCAAAGACGTTGAAGACCCAGACTAGTGGGTTGAGCAGGAGCTTGGGCATCATAATGGCAAGGTAGGTGTACCAAGGCGAAGTGCCCCATTCTGAAGACTGCCCATGGACGACGTTGAATATGAAGGAGGAGAGTTCTGACCAGAGGGGGCGCTGCCAGAACCAAGAATCTAACGGCACAGATATGGCGAGAGCGATCGCTGCGCTGATAAGTCCGGTTGTGATGATAGTCCGCACCTCGATCCCCTTGTCGAGAAGAAGAACACCTAGCTGCGTCACAAGCAGCAACGAAACCTCAGCCCTAAACACTATTCCAGCAAGCACAAACAGAGAGATCCCAGCCTGTTGCCGCCTCTTAACACCATGCGGTGTCACCCCAGGCGAAGGCAAGAACTTCCCAAACGCAATAGTCGTAAGCCCAAACGCAAACGAGTTCGGCAGCGTCCGACTCGCATAATAGATGACATGAAACTGGCTCATCTGGAACAACGCATACCACCTCGCGACGCCCCTGCCATACGCCCTCTCCAGACACCTCTTGAAATAGATCAAAGCCACGGCATTGAACAGCCCCAACACAGCGCGCACAATGAATTGAGCATGTTGTTCGCCAAAGTAGGAGATCAGCGGTTTGCTCAATGATGCAAGTACAGCTGCGCCGAAGAATGTGCGAGGGACAGCACCGGGGAATTCGAAGTGGTCGTAGGATGCTTTCAGGGCGTCGGCATCGTGGGATAGGGGCCCGAACTTCAGGATGTCGTGCGTTGCTTGAAGGTTGAAGGACTCTTCGACTTTGGTGTATGGGGTGGAGAGGAGGTGAAAGGTGATTATGGCTGGGAGGGCCAGTTCGAGTGCGAGGTCTGTTTACGGATTAATAACTGCTCATGATACAGAATGAATCCGAGAGATCAATTAATTTCTTACCAATCGGTTTAATCATCTTCACCACTCTTTATTTTCCATGATATTTATTTGATAACCCTGGAACTATATGACGAGGCGGCCGACAAGGCTGTGCCGCCTTGGAGACTACCCCTGACGTCGGTACGGATTATCCCGCCTGGAATTTGGAGCACAAGGTGGCAGATAGCTCAAGGGAACTTTGTAAACACAGCTTGCGCATAACACATTTAAAGTCCTCAAACTCGAGACATTACAAAGATCTGGCAAGATGTTTTACCTCTTTGGCTTGGGAAGTATTTGGTACTGTACGTATTCTCCTGTAGCTTGTTGAAAGACGAGCACCGGCCGCCGGGCGCATAGCTGCCAGCCATTACGTTCGACTAGTATTATTGAATGGTTACTGATGGTTATAGTCATGGTCCTCGTAATCAACGCCATTGCCATTCTCTCCGAAGACCGCTTCCTCGCCCGGATTGGCTGGTCCGCACAATCCGCTGCTGAGCCAGCTTTCGGCACCAGCGCAGGAGGAGATACTAGTGTTAAAGCGAAGATTGTAAATTTGATTGCTAGCGTGAGGACGTTGATGAGGAGTCAGTTGTTTCTTCGCGCGGCCTTTGAGAGCTCTTGGGTTGAATTGGAAGAGGAGCGGAGCTAGGGCGAATGGGGAGATGAGACGAATTGAGGCTAACACTGCACAGTACCTCTCATCGGCATCAACACCTTGACGATGCTGTTCCTTCTTACTGTGGGATGAAGAGAGCGGCTTGTGGTAATGGAAGTGTAATACAGCGGCTTAGAATGGTTCGGATGACATGCACGGAGCATTGGCGTTCAAGAGGCTAGAGACGAATATAACGATACCAACACAATCGATCTCAACTGCGACAAAAGTGAGTAGTTTGGGTCCTAAAAGCAAATCATACAGACCGCTTAGTCGGAATGGTAGTGAAGAAGGAGTCGTGGGAGAAGACCGGGCCTGGGCGCCTGACGCAATGCATTGGCGGTATTCACCCACAAACCGGTCAGGCGCCATTGGCGATGAGACAGCCAAGTACCAACCGGTTTTAACTCTGAGTACCAAGAAACAACAGTGTAGAATGAAATAAACTTCACTTTCATTCATCAATTGAAAAAGGATGGGCTTAACCGATTAACAAGCGTCGGCTGGTACATAGCAGATTTGGCAGTGGTGACTATTGTAGCAACCCAGCCATCAGGTGGGGGACAGAAATATTACTAATAGGCTTACGATGAGCACATAATCATGGTCAACCATATAGGTTTCCTTATTCCTTCAACTAGCGTAAATCATCAAGGCGCATGCTCCGGTGCACCGTTCCCGCTACCTGATGACAGCAAATGTGTGTGTTTTGTCTGCCGTTCCGCCTGCCGTCCATTCAGATTCCCAATGCCCAGCCATCAGCAATACCAAAAGGATACCTGCCGAAGACCGTATCCGTCCCAGGGTCGTAAGAGAGTTGTAGAGGCGGTGCCGTCTAAGTTGAAGTCGATGAAATTACGAAATTCAATTCGTTCGAGATAGTTTAGGTGCTTAAGCACATCTCGTTAATCTCCTCCTATTCTAAAGACTATAGGTAAGATCTCGTTCTGGTATACTTACAGCTTGTTTGGCTGAGTGGAGGTGGTTGGCCATTGGTAGCCAGCAGCATCGCTGAACTTGTAGCCGTAGGAAGAGGTGAAGTCATCGAGGACGGCTGGACCGCGGGACCCTAAACGAGGTTAGCAAGATTATGGTTTCAAGGTAAGGAAATGAGCATACCGTATGGGTACTCCATTGGCACGATCTCCTTGTTATCGTCGAGGTAGTGGAGGAGCGGGCTGAAGATCCTCCAAGAAGCGTCCAACTCATCATCACGGACGAAGTTGGAGTGGTCGCCGTTGAGGGCATCCAGGATCAAGGACTCGTAGGCCTCTGGAATCTTGAGATCGGAGAAGCGGCGGCGGTAGGTAAGGTCAAGCTCCGTAACAACAGTCTGCATGCTCAATCCCGGAAGCTTGGAGTTCATTTTAATGTAGACTGCCTCGTTTGGTTGAATGCGCATAACGAGCTCGTTTCTCGGGATATCCTTGAAGATACCCGAGGTGACATCTTTGAACTGGATGCGGATCTCGGTCTTCTGCTCGTTCAAAGCCTTTCCGGCCTTGAGAATGAATGGAACACCATCCCAACGCTCGTTCTTGATGTATGCGACCATAGCGCAGAAGGTTGGGCATCTGGAGTCCTTTGGAACCGTCTCGTCCTCCTTGTAAGCCGGCTTATTGCCGTCCAAGGACTTGCCATACTGGCCGATGATGACGTTCTTTGGCTCGATGGCTGGGATGCCTCTCAAGACACGGACTTTCTCGTCTCTAATGTCTTCGGCAGAGAACGAGATAGGGCGCTCCATAGCCAACAATGTCAAAACCTGCAACAAATGGTTCTGCATGACATCACGAATGATTCCGAACTCGTCGAAGTATCCACCACGTCCCTCAGTTCCGAATGGCTCTTTGAAGGTGATCTGGACGTTGTCGATGTGGTTACGGTTCCAGGTAGCACCGAAGAACTCGTTTCCGAATCTCAAGATGAGAATGTTCTTGACCATCTCCTTTCCAAGGTAGTGGTCAATGCGGAAGATCTCCTCCTCCCTCCAATTTGGCTCGAGGTCCTTTTGCAACTGTCTCGACGACTCAAGATCCTTACCGAACGGCTTCTCGACCTTTATATGTTGTTAGAAATGGTAACACTGCGAGCAAGGAACTGAACTTACGATGATGCGGGAGATACCGCTCTTTGGATAGCAGTTCTTTTTTAACTTTTGGGAGACGACGGTGAACACGGACGGTGGCAGTGCCATGTAAAACACTCTGTTCTGCTCCTTCTTTCCCTTTTCTAAATCCTCGAGGTGCTCGCGCAGCTGAACGAACGACTCGTCCTGGTCGTACTGGCCGGAAATGTACGTGCAGATCGCAAGGAACTCCTTCAATTGTCCCTCGATCTCCTTGGTTGGTGTCTTGATAGAGGATTTGACTCTCTTCAAGAACTCCTCACGGTCCATCTTCGTCCTGGCATATCCGACAATCTTGATATCCTGTGGGAGAAACTGGTTGCGAAACTGGTTGGTTGCATGAGTATATGAGTTATGTATGTTGTGTTTAGCTGTCACTTACAAGGCCGAAAAGCGCCGGAAACTGAAGGTTTTTGTCAGCGATATGATTCAGATTCGAGGCGCAAAGGCAGTAACTTACAGTCTTCTTCTTTGCCAAATCGCCGGAAGCGCCGAGCACGACGATGACAGTGTTCTCCTTCAACTCCACGATGCTGTACGGAAATGACCGATTAGCTTTACCACCCCGCCATTTGAAAAGCCGACGCCGGCGATGATGAAGCTCCTAAACATATGCCACACTCATGGCAGAGCATAGCTTATAGCTTGGATAACTCAATTGGGCGTCCTCATCAAAGTGAAGTTCGCCGACGAAGCTTTTCAGTCGCGATCAACTATCGGCGGTGACGTAGATCCGCCTCAAAACTTAAACTCACCTGGCAGCAGAAGCGTCCTCCTTCTTGATTACGGTGTCAGGCATTTTGACGGGCGTGATGAAAATGAAGTGGGTATAAAAAGAGACGCCGAACTAGCTTTAGCAGTAGATACAGAAGATTGTCGCTGTGATTTCGTCGGCAAATGGTGTTGTGTAGAGTGGTAGCTAGGTGGTAGATAGGAACTTGAGGAACAATGTTGAGGTGCCGTTGACAGTGACTGTCTACGAGACTGGGTCCGAGTTCTGTGAGGTAGGGGTGGATCTTGGCTTTAGTGATCAAAGCCAACAGGACCAGATTATCGTTGAACAAAGGTCCACCTATGAGCCGTGGGGGACAATTGCGTGCCTCAAATCCTGCAGAACTCGCTAAAGTCCACTGTTTTATCCGTCTCCCGACGCGGACTTGGGATAAATGCCGCCGCAATTGTTTGTCATCGTGTCTACAGATCTAGCCGCGGGCCAGCTCCATAATCAAGATGCACAAGGCTAATACGATCACCACGTCACACCGAAGAAGTGGCAGTTGCACCTGTCTATCTACTATTGTGATGTCTGCACATGGACATTTTCTCCATAGCTTGGTGCTGTGCTTCGCGCCGCCCACCATATGCCGCATGAACGTCATCATGAGCCACGAAGGCAGTTCAATAAGGCCACGGAGCTCATTAAAGCTGATAAGAGTGCACATTGAAGCAAGTTCATGCTGTTCGGCGCTTTTCGGTGTTTCACATGACGCTATCTGTATGTTGTTGGCAAGTTCACCTCGATTTCGCATCGTCCCGCTCATGGCAGGTGTGCAGCCTTCTGGGATTTCCGGCGGAGTTTCCGGGCGCTGTATCTGCGTCAGTTACTAGAGTAATAACTAGCAGAGATAGGCAGAGTTCAATGCGACGGTGCCTGGGGCCAAATTATCATCGCAATCACTATCGCGGTATTGTAGCTTTCTGGTCACCCTCACTAAGTTTGCGTTTCCCTTCGAGCACAAAGACCTCTCTGTGGGACGGTAACTGTGCTGTATTGCTAACCAGTCACTCTGCAAGCTTCGGAACTTGTTGAAGTTTGAAGACCTAAAGCTGTCAAATTCAACCAGAACGACCTACCTCATCTAGCTCTTCTACCTTATAATCAGACTAGCCATGCAGCAGGCCTTGCCCACCAATGGTCAAGACAAGCTATGTGGTTCTCTCCATTCTCGATAGCACGGATCGCGATATCGACATTCTCACATAGTTGCTACTCGTATGATACTCGTAGCCTTTGACGACAGCCCTAAGATTCCATCGTCTCTAAGATGAGAAAGCAGATGTGCTCCGAGGCCTACGGCAACTGGGTAATACGCAGCAGGCGCGGCAATCCATCGGAGAAATTGAGAGCACAGAATTAGAACTAAACTTGAAGAAAGTGAAAGCCAACGAGAATAAGCGACGCGCAATATATTGTGTATGTGACATTTATCAGAAAGAAGCTAGCAAGTTGAACGATGGAAGTTGGACAGGCATAAGACGCTGAAGGACGACGCTTATCTTATCTGATCAAACCATTCGGAAATCTTAGTGGCCGACCGATGCCTAGAGCCAATTACATAAGCTGGTTGGACCCCATTCAGGACGGAGAAAGTTTATTTATCCGAGCGCCTCATATCAGGTTTAGCGAAGCCCTATCCCACAGCGCAGCGAAGTGTCAATTCACCTTTGTTGTACAGTACGCCAACCGCCGCCGACAACAACAACACCCTCGATAAACCCGTCGAGACCAGTAGATCAAGATGCCTTCCGAAGCCGGTCACCGTAAGTAGCCATACGCTCAAATTTGAGTCGCAAAAATATTCGCGTTGGGAAGCCCTGGGGTGGGACGAACAGTGGAGAGAATGTATGGGGGGATAGGACGACGTTCTTCACGCGACGGAGACGCGGATTTGCACGAAATATGTTGTGGATGAATGCTAACTTTCTTGCTTAGGCCTCTATGTCAAGTGAGTACACACCAATTCCGAGAAACAATTCGAGAAGAGCGAACACAGCCAAATGCGCAACAACGAGATGGTGCAACGAAAAACGATACGCCGAGAATATATACGATAATACAAGAACGAATACTGACAACATACCTTCAGGGGTCGCCACTTGAGCTACCAGCGTGGCAAGAACACCAGCACCCCAGGTACCTCTCTCATCAAGATTGAGGGTGTCCAGAACACTGAGGGCGCCAACTTCTACCTCGGAAAGAAGGTCGCTTTCGTCTATCGCGCTGGCAAGGAGATCCGTGGATCCAAGATTCGCGTTATCTGGGGCAAGATCACCCGTCCACACGGTATGTGCAGGAAATTCGAATGAGAGATCAGGAAGCAGGGTCTAATATGATACAGGAAACTCCGGTGTTGTCCGCGCCCACTTCCGCAACAACCTCCCACCAAAGTCCTTCGGCGCATCTGTCCGCATCATGCTTTACCCATCCTCGATATAAATAATGTCGAATTTGGAGTAGGCGTGGAAGGCCAATGATCATATGGTATGCCGGAATCCGGTCGAGCATTACAGACGGCAGGAGTTCAAAGCATTAGTTTGCTGGTAGCCTACAATCAAAGCAGAAATACCAACCACGGTGTCACTCAAAAACTTTGATTTACACGACTTGCGATGCTGTTATGTGCTGGAATAGAGATTTGATGAGAACGATGCGCAAATGAAACTGATACAGATTCCGAACCGGACCTTTGGCAAATACCGAATATCGACATTATCATCGACGAACGAATTACTGAGGGTCTCCCCCCACCACAAGTGCGACTAGATGAGAACGAAATGATACGGAACCAACTAGAAGAGCCCGACGATTACACGCAATCCACGGACAACATATTCTCCGCTATACTCGCCAGCAGTTACACGCATAGAGCATATTATGCTTGGTAGCAGCGAGGAAATGAATCAGTATCAAAACAGATCGTTTTACGACACTATGACTTGACCGATATAAGCGCTGTACTCAGGAGCTCCTATTTTTGGAGCTAGCTGCATGACTTGCTACGATTTTGATCAGCCTTCGAGTATCCAGCCTCATCCGAGGGCCGTCGTCTGAATTGCTACCTTGATGGATATGGCAGCCAGTAAGGCTGTCCTTACGAGCCAAGTCACAAATCCTTGGATCTTGCTCATTTACGTCCAAAGCCTACACTTGCAGCCAGTTGCTTCTTTCTTTCAGAGGTCATGTTTACCTAGCGGTTGACCTACTCTTGCCCACTGTAATCCGTTTCCTCATCAAAATCGTCCTGCTCATCATGACACTCGTATTCATCTTCCATAGTTTCATGCTTTCTAGCGTTCTTCCCACTCTTCTCGCTCTTTCCACACCTCGAGACACCCAGATCCTCCACTTCCAGGAATATGAAGACATGGTTTGTCCCACCTTTGGCCCAAATCAGAAGCGCCATCTGCACCGCAGTCACTCCCAAGATCCAGGCTAGTTGCTTTTCCAGTCCCTTGGCGCTCCCTTGGTTGGAGTTGGCGATGTCGCAGGTTGACTTTACAGTTACCTTCGCGCATTCTCGACCGTTGGAGAAAAAGGATGACTTATCTCTGATCAGCCGACTCACAGTGATATGCTGAGACGTAATGGCCAGTGGCCCTAATGAAGTGGTTGCGCCATCGGTTAACCTGTGGCAGTCACTAAACGAGTCACTAGACAGGCTGGTGGTGCAAGTGTTGACGATGGAACGGGTGACGCGACCAGGATTGCCATTCCAGGAATTTATTGTTTCCATGATTTCGCTTGAGGGATGAGAGTCGTGGTGTTGATATGTCTTGATATAGTCGAGTACCTCGTGGGCTTTAGCTGTGCGCAGCTCTTGGTCTGTTGGGTAGGAGGTGGACATGGAGATGTCGAGGGAGTGCATAAGTAGTAGGTGGGCGATAATTTCGGATAGGGAGTGCAGTTATGTATTGTCAAGAGAGGCGATGGGTTAGATACCAACTGGTTAGGAACCATAAGCCGTGAAGGTCTATTTATCTCTCCATTCAGTGGTGTAAAACACCCGCGTCGAGGTCTTGTATTCTCATGCCGATGTCTCATTCTGGTTCGCACTTCTACTTTGGGGGCTGGGTTTCAGTACGAATCTTGAGCGCCCTTGTAAAGATAATTGACTGTGCGATCAAAGAGGACCTCGAGTCTCTGGTTCAGGTTTGAGATTCGAATGGCCATTCGTCATCTGGATATTTACCGACCCCCGTCCTCGAGAGATTCAGTCGTAGTTGGGACTGTAGAAGTCAACTCAAAACCAGTTAACATCGCCTGATGATAACGACGGCAAACCAGTTACCCACCTATACCTGGAACCACGACGTTAACCATAGGAACAAGAACTTGATTATTGAGACGCTTACTGAAAGTTTAAATGGCTAACCAGTCAGCAATCTATCTACCACTGCCACACACATTACAAGGATGAGAGTGGCCAGTGTTGTGAGCTCGGGGATTTCTCCTCCTCCGCCGCGCGACAACCGGTTAGTTTTGCATTGAATTGTCTGCGCGGAATACTAACCAATTTTATGACTCGAGCCGGCCTTTGTTTCAGCGTTCAGGCAAGAACATCCCAAAGGAAACGGCTTGTCTGAAACAATAACCTTCGTGGTTAATCTAATAATCTCTTACAATATTAGCCACGACTTCATAACCACAGTCTTACTCCTTGTAACGATTAAATGCAACGACTGCTGTATTCTAGCCGCTGAAAAGGTCAACAACGATCTGTCAACCTCACTTTCGGCTCAGGTTTCTGGGCCCTTGACTCGAAATGGCTCCATTAGCCTTGTGCTTGGATCCAAACGGCCGGTATTTTAACGATATCTTCAAGCACATAGGAGAACTTGAGGTGCCAACTTCCTGTCGCCATCAGCCCTCTATGTTGCTGGCGCCACCGCAGATTAAGCTGTTATCAATCTCTAACCTGTTAGCAAGCCAGTTTGTTGACAGCGTCGAACGCGCTTCCCTCATTTCATGACTTCTAAGGTTTTCATTGTTCCTCAAGCTTAAATGTGCCGGGACAATCTTCTCTGCTGTCAGCCAGCTCGATCGTAACCTAATGTCTCCATGGTCGCTAGGCGAGACTTGCGGGTTTCCAGTTTTGGCAAATTTCGGATTGGTAGTGATGATGGATAGTACCAAGGATGCTAATAAACAGCGAGAAACAATATAAGTAAGAGAAGTATGGTGGTAGCAAGAACTTACCATGAAGTCGCTTAAAGTCAAAGTAACTTGAGTAAGACAACTCGTGCAAACACAGCTTCTGCTCATTTACATCTTTCGGTCTTTCGTATTTTTACCACATCTCGAAACAGTTGAAGCATGAATGCAGTAAACCGAGATTATCTGGGAAATTATTACTATATTCTCTAATTTGTAAAATGTTCATTTCAATAGCTTTTGCAAACTCTGTGAGGCATAGTTATATAGGTGAGGTGAACCCCACGGTGGCATTGGCAACATTTATGAAACATATTGGAGCATGATTTAATGAATTTCCAATTTATGACAAAGTGGAGCAAAAGTGGCAGGTCTCCAGCCTCGCCCCATACCCCAGCTGCGGCAGATTCCACAGATTCCCCCAAGCCGAGGCTGTGAGGCTCCGGCCACGAGCTTGGGCATTGACAACCCATTGCCAACGCAACATCTGCTTGAGAATATAACAAACAGCATTTCAGTTCTCGGCTTTACTTCATCTAGTTAACAAGCTAGGCATACCAACCTCTAAAAATCGAACAAGCAGTCAAAGTGGCCTCAACACCCACACAAAGCACAACCTCCTTCTACACTGCCGTCTCCCATCTCCAACACCAATCTCGTCGTCCATCCGAGATGTCTCCTCCTCGACGCGCCTCACCTCTTAAACGCCTTTCCCAAGAACTCTCAACCCTTCAATCATCACAATCTTCAAACTCCCCTATAGAGCGACTCGAACCGGTTGATCACGACGATTTGTTCCGATGGGAGGCTGTATTAGTCGGAAAGGGCTTAGGAGGCGGATATGATGAAGGGAGATGGCACCTGGATATTCAGGTGCCGGAACAGTATCCTAATGTGCCGCCGAAGGTGAGGTTTAGGACGACAGTTGTGGCGGCGAATGTTAATTATGCGGTATGCTGGGCCCAATAACCTTTTAATTTGGATATTTAGCTGACAAGATATTAGACTGGTGAAATCTGTCTCGATTTACTGAAAGATAACTGGAGTCCGGCTTATACTCTGGAGAAGACGGTTGAGGCGATTGCACACATGTTGGCTAATCCTGGTATCGACTCGCCGCTGAATGTGGATGTGGCGGCATTGCTGAGGACCGGTGATGCGGTTGGTTCTGAGGCATTGGTGAGGTGGTGTTGTAGTATGCCATGGGGGAGGTACAACGGCCACTAAGGTGGCGTGTATTATTGGATATGGTCAAGTAAGCAGTCATTTTAAAGCAGGAAAGCGGGACCTCATGATAGCGTATATGGGAACGGCGTTATCCAGCATGTATTATCCCAGAAGACTTCGAATACGAGCATACCGAGAATGGTTAGAGATGAGTTATTGGGACGTCCGTTTTGTTGCCCAGGTCCCGCTGACAGCGTAGTTTCAACTACAATTCCACCGCGACGTCAGAGCCGAGCGCAGATCAATTTGCAAGATCAACTCCAGCATCGCTGGAAACTATTGTCTGGCAACGGATTCTTGTCTAACCTTCTCCTCCAGCATCCGAAATATCTCTTTCGCAAAGACCTTCGTGTCCGCCTCCTGTAGCTCGCCGATCCCTGGGTCTTTTTTTCGCTAGCAAATTCAAGCTCTTTGCTAATGGTGTTATATACACGACTCCCTCTTTGCCCAATCAGTTGAAAGCTATGCTTCTCGACAATAGGGGCCCGCCAGTCTTCTCTTGCCGCCGTGGCCTCCAATACCATCCCTGCCGTCGCCACGACATCTTCAGTTGGTTGTCCGCAAAGGCCATGATTATTTATCATCGTCAGCCTGTCAACCTGTTAGCAGCAATATTGACATCAGTCATCACTTACACCGGAGCCCATTTGCCCCAGTAACATGCGGTTTGACCCTGGCGGAGAGTAGTGACCGTGCAAACATGACATCCCTCAGGAGAGCTCACAAACTGATTAGCATCAGTGAGTTAAGTGTTATATTCCGTCGAATGATAGACACGCGCAATTAGGCAGTTAGTCGGTTGTCAATCTTGGGATAGGATATGAAGTTGACTTGTTTGTGATGCTGCTAACCGACGAAGGGGACATCTATCCCAGTATAGCATCGTTTATTGAAGGTCTAAGCATCTCGGCACTCATTCCAATGTTTGCTTAGTGTTTAACCTCTAATGTGTGATTTTCCTCTTCGGACCACGACTCTCTTTGCCTCCTCCATCCTGATCATCCAAAACTCATACGCAACCCTATTGCTAGCGAGTTTGAACGGACCACAACCCTTACCAAATCTATGCCTCAAGAATCCCTGCCACTCCTTCTTCCACACCACAGATCTCAGACGCATCTTCGCCACCTCCAAGACCTCTTCCACCTTATATCCGAAGAGCTTCTCACTCCTCTCAACGAAGCCGTAAGCGCCCTCTTCTTGGAACAGCCTCAAGATACAGAAATAGACACCAGCCACAAGCAGACTGGGCTTGACACTCAGAAATCGCTTGTCCAAGGCGCATATGTCCGGGAGGAAATTTACCAGGGACCGTCCATGCTCAGCCTCGCGTAAACAGTGGAATATCCTGTCGAGCCATCCGGCTGCTGACATTCTGTTTATGCTCCAGCCAATTTGGCGCAAGACCAGTTCGTCTGCCTCGTTGACGTCTTTCTCGGTCCACCTGAAGGTTCGAGCTCTTCCCCTTCTTCAGCAATGCCTTCTTTTTTTCAACCTTCCGCGGAGCTGCCGATTTCAGGACCTCGAGAGCGGTCGCATTATTGTCTTTAAGCACTGGGAGTGGGCGAGTTATAACACCCCTTGGATCACATCCTTCTTCGTACTTGAACGTTATGACCCATGCGGCTGCAGCGTACAGCGCGAGTTCATAAGGCATATAACGTTTCCACCAGTGCATAGACATAAAGCGAGCGAAGAGCTAAACTGCGAGGTGCAGAATGGCTGGGTGAAACGCGTGTGGGTGCATCGCTGTTGGGGAAACGCGATGGCGTTAGCACGGTGCCCAGCGGTAAGGAGCGAGTGGCCTTTGGTGAAGTAGTCAGGAAATGGCATCAGGTTTGCCTGAGAAGTGTTAGTATTAGCTATCGGTAAGGTACGATGATGATGTTTGGAAAAACTTGCCTCTCCTTCACGCTCGTGGGCTACATTTCATCGGAGTACTCGTCTTCGCTCTTGGTCAACTTGAAAGTAGCGGTCTTATCTTTATAATAGCGGGTTCGTTCCTGTCGCTTCTCCCCGATCCAGCGTTCTTGAGTTGTTGGGATGTAACTTGAATCGTCCAAGTGTCTCCATCCGTTATCGTCATGCGGATAGAATATGATCGTTGGCGGAGGATTAGAAGGACAGAAAGTGGTGGAGGACGAAACTGAACTGGACATTTGGCAGCCGGAAGAGTCTTTGGTCGGTGGGCTGTCGCTTTTCGCCTGCCTCCTGGCGTGGTTGGGGGTTGGATCAAGTGGACGGAGAGGACTCAAATTTTCCCATGACGAAGGAACACTGGAGGCCCATGTGTTTGTAAATCTCCACTCGCCTAACTTGTGGTCCAGCTCGCTGCAATCATCCCAAGCTGATGGCAACGAGGGCTCCGACTGCTTCCATATTGGCGATGTGCCAACTGGTTCGATTGGAAATTGAGCTTCCGGTGTGCTCGTGGCGGGAGCTAAAGATTCCCATCCATAAGCCGACGGCGAGATGACCTCTTGACGATCGTCCACAATTTTGGCTGTCGAAAGCCGAGACAAGTCTATCATCATTATCTTGCGCCAAGTTGGATGATCTGTCGAAATCTGATATCGTGGGCGAGGTAAGGATCGATAAAAAGACTCCGACCGGAGTAGTGGCATGTGGAAAAGCGGCATGTGAAGGTGAAGATGATGAGTTCTTCAAATCGACATGCAGGAGGCTGGGCGAGTATTTCGCCTCCAAGGCCTCCTGGTTGAGTTTGCGTTTCTTTGGGACTTTCTGTTCTGTCAACTCCACTAGGTTCACTGATGCATCCTCGTCTTCTGGTTCGCTGTTGATCTCCACGTCGTCGACGCCGCCGCCTATGCTGCTGAGCCCGTCCTTGTCGCCGGATCCCTTTGCCTCATCCTTTGTCCTTGTCCTAGTTGGACCCATCCGGAAGACTCGACGGTTGGTGACGTGATAAAAACCTCAGTTGGAGCTGATATGGAGTACGCCGTTATTAAACAGTTGAGTATGATGAGTAAGTGTAGTAAAGCCTTGTTAGAGGATGAAGCAAGGTGAACTTGTCTGTCCGAATAACTAAACCGAGTGAAGTCGCGAAGATGAATGGATCTGTAGTACTGCACGAAGATTGAAGCATGGTGAGTATGCGAAGATAGAAACTCTTGCTTTAAATGTGAGCAGCTCGAAGACGTAGATAACAGGTTTACTAGACGGGATTAAGTTAGGAGATTGGGGTATATATAGTAAAACATCGCGTGTGAGAGACAGTTGTGAGGAAACGGTTGAATTGGGAATTCACCTGCGAATGAGAAAAACCCGAGAACGAAGAGCGATCAAGGTCATCTTAAAGAGAAGTTCGACTGTCGTTTGCTTGCGTCTCGACACTGTCGAGTCGACAGCTTGGGCCCAAATGACGATCAGATGCACACGTCACTGATCTCACGAGCCGAGTCCAATGGTGGTGCGGTCGTGATACAAAAGGAAAGAACTACCCACTGTCGCATCACTAATGCAAAAAGAATTACAACGGCAAAAAGCTCATCTCAGAAGTTCATGTCGAGGCCAAGTGAAAACAGATTAGCCTCATCTCTTATATTCCGGCTAAATATTGTTGTGTTCTAGGCGCTTTCGCTCTCCAATAAGTACTGCTCTTCCTCAGCAATGAGCAAGCTTGTTTGTCCCAAAAGGAACTCGGAAAGCAGCTATGCAGATACCCTCTGACGCCAGCCATGCCTTCCCACCTGGGACGCCATATATAGCACTCCCTGTCCCAAAACTTGATCATACACCCTCCTTTTCCCCCCTTTATGACTTCAATCATTACAGCTCAAGATCATCCTCATCTGGCTCCTTATACCCACTAACCCTCTTCGCCCTCCTATCCCGACGTCCCGGACTAGGCTCCCTCTGCGCATCCAACTCCTCCTGACTCGGAATACTCGGATGCAACCTTTCATACTCCTTTCTAAACTCAATGCTCTCACTGTCCCACTTCTTACACTTCTCAATATAGGCCGCAAGTTCCGCAGAATATGCATTCTTGGCCTCAAGCGCCTTGTCTTTAAACGGCTCTTTCTCCTCTTCCGAGATGTCTTTCCACATCTTTGCCAACATGACTCTGACTTCGTTGGGTATTGGTTTGCCCTTTCCTGGTCGACGGCCTTCTTCGCACTTCTTGCGCGCGTCGTCGAAGTGCGCTTTGTTGAAGAGGATGTATGGGTTGATAGTCGGCTTTGGTGGCGGTATTGGATATTCGCCGAACTTGGCGTAGATCGCGGCCCAGACCTCGACTTCGTAGGCTTGCAGTCTTTTCTCGGTCAAGTCTTTATTCTCATTCCGATCTTCAGCCTTTCTCTTTCTCTCAGCTGCGCCAGGAGAATCCTTTAGCAAGATCAATGGTGTAGGCACCTCGATTGGGCCAATCATTGATTCAAGCACCTCGGCTGCCGCGCGAAGACCAGAGATATATGCCCCGTGCACAGTAGCCGGGTGCGTACCACAAGTATGTTCGCCAGCGAAGAACATCTTGCCAACCGGTTTTGCCATAGTCTCATAGTCATCAGCACGGAAGTCAGGTCCAGTGCAAGAATACGAGCCTCGTGCAAAAGGATCAGAGCCCCAGCGGGTGACGATGGCCTCTACTGGTATCGAAGTCTTATCTCCGAACACATTTTTTAAGACAGCAACAGCCTCTCTGGCGAGCGACTCGTTGCTCTCCTTCTCAGTTTGGAAAGCCGCATCTCCGGCCATAAGTGCAATAAGTGTTGGCAAGCCGGACGTTTTGGTTGCGTTGAACCATTGGAAAAAGCGACCACGGTTTGTGCTATAGTCATTCTGGTCTAGACTGGCTCTTTGTGTTGGCTCGCGGAGGACACCGAAGATATCTCTGCTTTGGTCCCAGAAAGCCTCCTTGAATACGAGAACGACCTTGTTCAGGATGCCGAAGCCTAGGCGCTCAATGGCGCCAATCTTCCAACTTGGCAGTGATGGGCTGTAGTCAACGGTCTGCGACTTCAGGACACCTAGCGGCATTGTGTTGACAATAATATGTGCTGGAAGTGAGGTGCCATCCTCGAAGCCGATAACTGGCACATTCGTACTCTGATCGTAGTGCGAGATGAAGTTCACAACCTTGTTCTTCGACACGTCAAGAGGGTATGGACAGTGCAGCAAGCCTCTCGGAACCTGCTGATAACCACCAACAATCTGAGTATGCTTGCCTTCCCACTCATTACCAGCATCAACGTCCCAACCTGCCAAACTTAGTTGGCCGTAGTTAATGGCATTACTGTATTCGAGGTTGGCGATGTGCCAGTTGAGCAGGCGAAGATCTAAGGGCAAAATATGGACGACGCCGCGGTACTGCGAAATTGCAACATCCATTACAGATCCAAGCGTTGCATCATCGGCAGCCACAACCTCCTCAAGCTGTAAATCCCTGTCGTCTGCGACACCTTCCTTCAACGACCAGCCCATAAGACGTGCCTTGTAGGCTGCTCTGTGGACTGCCGGTGTGCCAGGCTCCATATGTGCTTTTCCTGTCAGACGATCCGACGAGACTGGTACAGTGTCAACTGGTTTTGAGACAAAAGGTATCTCTGCTGACGAGCGTTGCGACTTGATCATTGCCGCCTCTTCTATCTGTGCGATCGTTTTGCTCGACTCTCCATGTGAATCCCTGTTGGCGTCGACCATCTCATGGTCACCCTCTGCCGTGGCAGAAGGTGTGGTCTTGAACTTGTAGTCGCTCACTCTGTCTAGTATATCGTTGTATAATCGCTCGGCAAGTTGGTCTCGTCTTTGTTCAACCGGTTGGCCTGTTGAGTCGTAGATCGTGGTCGTTGGTCGTAAGCCGTGATAATCGAGTGCTAGCTGGCCTCTTACGAGAATGTTTAATGGATTGCCACGATCGAAACCTGTTATGATCATGCCACCCATTTCTGCTGTGCAGCGGTTGCCTCTCTTGAGTGTCGATCTTGAAGTGTCTGATTGGAAGCCTCGCGAGTAGACACGACCCCCTACTCTATCCCTACCCTCAACAACGACAACCTTTGGGACATCCTCGCCCATAGCTTTGAACCTGTCCTTGAAATGTGCAAACAACCCTTCTAGTTGTCTTGCACAGCCGAGTCCTGACATTCCAGCTCCAATCACAGCGACGGTCCTCTGCTGAAGCTTGTAATTCCGTTTTGGCGGCCCCTGAGACATCGTTTCTAAGCAACCATAGTTAATGTAACCATGTCTTACGAGCCACTCATAGCACACATTGGCGACATCGAACCATCGTGCATCCCGAGCACAGCCGACAGCTTCGTCACGAAGGACGCCGATGAGAGGATTTCTGACCCATAGTCTCAAGATACCATTTCTGATATTGAGATACGTGGTAACCTGAGCGGGTGTAAGATGTTGCCTAAGCAGTCTGTGTTCGTCGACATGAAGAGCATATGGATTCAACCGTGATGACTCGGCGGCCGAGATGCATTGACGAGCATATTCGGCGTGTGCCAAATCCGTTGGTATCGAAGCCCTCGGGCGAACAACGTACTTCAAGCGGTGCGAAGTCTTCTGGTCCTGTGATTTGTCATGTCTAGGCGGTGCCTCTGAGTCCAAATCGCCGGCTTGGCTCGACACCGACGATAACGATGAAGAGTCTTCGGACATCTCGGTCGACCTCGACGAGGCCATCGATGAGTGTGAAACCTCGAGGTTAGCTCTTGCCGCTCTATCCGCCAGGGTTTGTAACTCATCTGCAGGCCTTGGCCAATATCAGCATCTCATACGCAAAAAGTCGGATAGATCAATCTGCCGCCATGCCCGTTTAGGAGATTCATACCTGAGGTTGCCATTGGAGGTCTGCGCCCACTGCACCCCCCTATATGCCTGAGTTGCACTTTCCACCTTTATCGTGATATCTGTGGCCGTGCTCCTGTCATCTATGTGAGGGCTCGGTTTTGCGATGTTATGTTGTGCAATAAAGGCCGACGGCATATCCGATATCGAGTCAACTGCAGTAAGATCATTCAGAGGATTTGGCATATCCATGGCATCTAAGAATGTCTCGAACTCGGACAGACCCATCAAGGTGTCTTGGCCAAACTCATCACCCAATTGTGGCTGTGAGTCCACATTGGGAGCCATACCAGGCCGCGAAGGCCTCACACTCCCAAGCAAGTTTGGAGATGTATAGTAGGCGCTTGCGTCCGTGATATCGGGGTATGAGGCGCTACTCGAACCAGCTTCCAAGTATGACCCTTCCATGAGATATCAGAAACTTAGATGTGAATAGCGTGGCCATGCAGCGTGCTCTGCAGAACCTGATAATTCATTAGCTATGCCGAGTTGGGAATGGATCCACCATATATCTCATGATGAGAGAAGGATGGCCGCACCTGTCGCGCTCGCTTATGCCCCGTCCACTTCGGAATATCGGATCCTCGTACAGTTTCGTGTTTAATCGATCGGTTATGATCGCATTCGGCTGTTTAAACGACTTCGATAATAATTTGCCGATACTACGTTGAGTAGCTGCGTTATGTGGAATATATGGTCTCACCTAGCACCATGCGACAAGGGAGGGACCGGCAGGTCTCAGAAAATGGGATTTTAATTGCACGTGACTGCATAATTCGCCTTCCCGACCAAAGGAAGCCAACGTCAACTCTTCGGCAAGGCTAGCGCATGAATACGCCGACGGTCTCGTTTGCACTCTTCACTTTCTATTGGGTATTGGATATCATCTATGCTAAACTACAAAACACAATCGGGCAGCAATTGTTAGACGGCGGCTTCAACATCGGCTTGCTTGCCAAACTCGCCTTTTTCAATTGCCGTTTCCATCATTTTGTTCCCGCTTATGATCGAGGTTGTGCATATGATAATGTTCTTTCGCGCTGTGCACAATTAATTAGCATAGTCACACAAGGTAGTAACGCCGACGGTATGCTTACCTTCTTCCTTCTTTGCGATGAATCTCAATGCTGCGATCTCTGTGTAGGTAATGCCACCTAGGAAGACGACAAATACTGTCTTTTTGTCGCCATTACTCGCCAGCAACGATCTCGCCTTGATGGCCTTGTCCTCTCCCTTCTGCATATCGTCGAACGTCGCACCTCTTGCATGCTTAACGGCCTCGTCGAAGCCGCGCCATCCTTGTCCACCGTCACCGCCAGCATTTGCTGTCGCAGCCGCCCCATTTGTAGCAGAACCCTTCGTGAATGAGAGCAAGTACTGTTTTTGTAGTATGCATTGGACGAGTCGGACGGATAACGGCGCATATCCACTGTAGACGTAGGCGATATCGTTCGGGTCTTGCTCGTTGACTTCGTCCACGATGAGACGAAGTTGCTTGCGCAAGTATGTATAGTTTGTCTTCGTGCCAGTTGTTGCAGGTCCTGTGCCTGGCATCGGAATCATCATCGCATTCGGTGAGGACCGTGACTGGAGCAGCTGAAGCTTCTCAAGCGCATCGAGCGTCAGGAGGTGTTGATATCCGTATGCTTGCAGAATAAGGCGCTTGAAGAACTCCAAGTCTTTTGGCTTTATGCCGCCAGACATGCATGACTCCAAGCACAACAGTCGGAGGACTTCTGGTAACGGCGTATCGCGAGCAATCAGTTCTTCAATCGCATCGTGTTGCGACGAAGGATCTGCTCCTGCCGCCAGATTTTGCTGCACTTCGAGAAGCGAGCTGAACTGGCTGGTTCTGGTATGCTTCATGATCTCCTCTGCAAGCCCAGTGTGAATCTTCAAACTTTGCTGCTCAGCCTGGTATCCCTTCAGATGGCCCACAAAGCTTCGCAGTTCGGCTGTGGTCATCTGGTTATTTCTGCTTTCGTAGTCGTCCCGAAGTCGTCTAGCGACCTTATTCAACAAGCTGCCTACAATTGCGAAGTTCGTCTCTCTCAGCTGCGTGAACAGCTTGTCCGAAGAGTCCAGCGCAATCTTTCGGGTTTTGCTTTGAGGAGCGACTTTCGTTGAGCTCGCGGCGGCAGGAGTCGGCGCAGCGCCAACAATGGAAGAGTCGACTTCGGCCTGGTTGTTTTGTATGCCCACGACTTCGTCTATTAAACCCTCGTAAGTGAGCTGGGTCAGCAGCGGCGTTGCGTAATCAACCTCTCGGTCAATCACGATCACGCTCTCAATTGTGTTACTTGGACTTAAAGCGAACTTCTTGTCACTTCCCTCCTCTCCTGCGATTGCTTCTTGACGCATGCGGACCAGCAAATCTGCTAATCGCTTCGCATTATCGCCTTTTCCGGTTATTCGTGGAAAGAGTCCCTGTTTTTGCTGTATGAGCATGAGCGCCTTGGCGAGAAGGAAGGTCGGCGTCGGATCCTTCTTGAGATAGAGGTCGGAGAATGAGTGATTCAGCTCGAGTGAAAGGAGATCTTTGTCCAGGGGAACGAAGTATAGCGGAAGTTCGAATATGTTCGTGTCTCCCAAAACACCTGCTTCTTCGAGGATCTTGTCTGAAACAAGAGTTCGGCGAGGGACCCAGAATATAGAGAACTCGTGACCGGTCTGGCTTTCACGTTGTATCCGCTTGATATGGGCTTTGAGAAGTTTAGCAGGTTGTCATCTAGTTTCTGTGGCATCATCACATACATACCAGCGATCACCTGAGTATTGCTGAGGCTGTCCGCTCTCGCGATGAAGACAACATTGCGCTGACTTGAGTCCGCATTGTCGTTTTCCAATAAAAAGACCTTGTCGACGCCGTAGTCTTGTAAAGTCGAAAACTTGACGAAAAGGCCAACTGGTCCTGCTAAGTCCTTCTCTAGCACGAGATTCTTCTTGCCTCGGACCTAGTGATCGACTTAGCTCTCAAGGTTCGTGGGAGCCACGGATGAGGTGGTGTGGCTTACCCCTTCTAGTAGAGCCAGAAGGTCTTTTCTTGCTTTGTCTGCTATGGCATCTGTCGAGAAAGTGGCATGAGGAGCCATAATGAACTGTAGAAGACGGACCTTGCTGAGCACCCAAGCTTGCAGCTCTCCTCGTGAGCGTAGCCTTGCGGATGCTGGGGGCGACGTGAGTATCGGATCAACAGTGCTGCCGAATTGTGGAGTGCTTGGCATCACCCTGAGTACCTTGATGGGCATCTTGTCGTTTTTACTTCTGCTTCCACCACAGCAAATAGCATAATCCCCATCAGAGCATTCACGGCTGGCACACATTGCATTATTGAAAAGAAATGCATGGTCGGAAGGATCTTCACGAGAACTCGTGGTTGCAACATTTTCATGCTCACGCCCAGAGCCACAACCCCACTGAAGGAGGTTGCGATTCCACGATGAGAAGCGACGTGACTGGAAGTGTGCAGCAGAGATATGACTTCTCCAACAAGAACATCTACCATAAATATCCGCATAAACAGCAGCCAAATCAACTAGTGCTCGACGGCTACTACAAACTCCTTCATCACCAAAGACGCATATCAACCAGTTAGTGATACGACATTGTACGCACAAACACAGCTCTTATCTCGTACCAAAACATCACATTACCTGTCGCTTCAGGTACCGCATTCTGATAATGTCCATTAAAGTGGTGTGCAGGAAAACCTGGCACGATGTGGTTCACTAGGACGCCACAACTGTATCCCAGCAGTTATTCGTGGTGGGTATTCTTCCATCTCACCACTTGACGACATGAAGTCTCGGACAGGACATCAGACCTGTCAATTGCGGCAGCGTTCTTGCGTTCCTGACCCAAAAAGTCGGTGAAGAAGCTGCATTGGATCGGAGACTTTTAAAGATGAGTCTTGTGTCTTCACGAAAACCAGTTGGCTCGGATTTTGGGCCTTGTATCCCATCGGGAGCTGGCTGAGCAGCAAATACAGCAAGGGGCACGACAGTCCCCCGAAGCACGAATTGTCGCTGAGTCCGACCTTCCTTATGCCCATACGGCCCGCGTCAATGTAACCATAAGTCGTGCTGATAGCGAAAGAGCACTCGAGACTCTCCACTTCTGCAGGTAAAGTCACATCGAGGTATCGCAGTTGGAGAACCACAACTTCTTGTCGTTATCAAATCTGTTAGGCGGCAAACGGCGGCATTTACCTTGCTGACAGCGGCTGCGCGCAGATATTTGGCCGATGATACAGCTACTGTATCATCTCCCTTGACTGCTTGCCACTGATGGCCAGAGGGCAAATCCAACACCTTCTATGGCTCCCAACCCACGATAATAAACTTTTTAGCCATAACTTTGAGACTAACCGGTTTCAAAGGCACAATGATCTTCAACTGCCCCTGGCTCCTCAGCATTGTGATCGCTGGCAGCCGTGTTTCGTGTACACAATGAGCAAGTCGCACTCACACATGTCTCTGATGTTTGAAAGTTCGGTATTCGTACTTCCTAGACGCACGTTCCTGTGCTTTGTACGCATTTTCGCTCCGATGCGTACGAGCCATCGTCTCACGATAGCCGTTGGCATCCCCACGCTTTCATGGAGTCGTGGTGGTGCTGGCCCGCAACGACGGAAATAGCCGTTGCAACTTTGCATGGTCATCGGACCATTAGAACGAGGGCCCTTGTCTATACTTCGCCGATATTTCGTCGTTGGCGACGAATATTGCCGTCACAATCAGGAAAGATAAGGGATGCTGGTACCATCATAACAAGGTAAGATGGCTTCAAAATATCTGGATGTTTGAGGAGCCCGACTTTAACCGTCATTGATGAGACGAGCTGCCGTCCGTATGGAATACAGTGAGACCTGCAGGTGTTGGCTGTAGGAATAACCCACCTGAAAGAATGCGAAGTTGGGGGGTTTTCTGAAATCCCATACAAATGGGAATAAACCTGCGACTTTGCATATTCTCACGAAATTTATGAGTTTTTCCGTGGTTCCCATATAACCTATAAAAATATTGACCCCTGATTGGCGCTGAGGTGGGTCGCTGTGCTCTCAAAATTGCTACATTGGGTCTAACTTGAAAATATTGGGGCGGTTATGCCCAAAGAAGCAAATTAGCTGTGGGAATAAGTTGCCTCTAAGAATGCCAAGCCTAGATCAAAGTAATTTCTTACAGGCAGGTTCCACTGTATGCAACCGCAAACTGTGGACGCCTCAGCGATCAGCTGCATGAGCTTGGCTCCGAGTAGGTTGGTTATGACAAGTATAAATCAGTTGCCATTTTCAGTGCCGTGAGTCGCCCTAACAAGACCACATCGGAGGCAAATGGATATCGGCAAAGTATCGTTGTGCTTCTCTTTTCACACACCACAGATGGCCACACGGCATCTGTGTCGTTGGTTGATGCCAGATCACTCTTTGTACTCCGTGCAGGGTGCACGGCGGCCTCGGATGACAAGATCTCGACCGCATCTCACCTCCATCTCGGAGAGAGTAGACACAGTGAGCACAACCCACGCAAGATTGGAACAGAAGGCTGAGTCTGGGGCTGTGCACATAATTATGGATGTGATGATGGTTGAAATGACGAAGGAAATGCTCTTTTCATTACCGAGCCATGCTCGAAATTAGATTTCCTGGCAATATGCGAGATTAGCCACGTATTAAAGTGGAAATTCATCACGCTTATCCACTGTTAAATTGATACGGATACGGATGATTTCAAACGGACGAGCTTACTGAACGCATTTGGTCCCGTTTCAGAGCCCGATCAGGCTCGGATGTGCTCGAGTTTCGCTTCAGGTGTGAGCACTTCGAATTTGCTCCGGGCTTCCAAGTGGCACTAATTATACTGTCTCGAGCCTAGTGGGCAGTCTTACAGGGCACTCCGCACAGAGTGCAGTGGTGCTGTGGCCAATAGTGGTGCGCCAGTGTGCCTGTTCCTTTCGATCGGGCTGCAATGGCCTGTTCTGCCCCCCCATGCCGCCCAAAACTACGTACTCTGATCCCTGCGTGGTCCTCCACTGTGGCCGCTCCCTCTTCCGCCTGGCCCGCCCATAATCAGGAACGCCCGCGGTACTGATGCCGCGCCGTCGCCGTACCTCATAATATTCCTGGTCTGACCCGTCTTACGCCTCTTAAGCCTCCCTGTTCCGTGGTGCTCGGACAGCCCGTGTCGACTCCTCACCACCGCCAAACCCGCCAACAACAAACAAATCCCATCCTGCACTGATTGACGATCTCATCTTTAATCGACACTACACTCTTTCAGGGACGTCGACATCTCTTTCCTCTTCAACACCAACACCGGTCATCTCTCTGGTCCATTGGACCGTCCGCTCCTTTACATCAATCTACCACCACTCGTTACGAAGAAAGAAGAGGAAAGCTTCGGCAACCCACAGCACCATCGCAAGACTTCGAACCTTCGCCAGCCTCACCAGAAGCCCTTACAATACATTCTCGGATCTGTCTAGTTACAGGTGAGGATACCAGCAATTGCGGCGTAGAGCGTTTCACTCTTTATTATCACGCCAACAAAAACTGGTCCTACGTAGTTGTCGGGACTGACTGCTCTTCAACACAGAACCGGTTCTCCTGCTGCCTATACCAAGATTGTACGCCTCCGAAAAAGGCAACAAAGAACACCATTCTAGTCATCTCTGGCAGACGACAAACCTCTTAATACGCATAAGCGCTTCATGCTATCGACCTAATTACGTCTGTTGTCTGGCCGCCGCGCGGCTCTTTCATCATGGCTACTATCACCACCACCGGCCACGGAACTCATCAGAGCATGAGCGGTACTTTCCACAGCACCGAATCTTCTTACAACCCTGTCACAGATGCAACGCATACCTCGCCTCAGTCCACAAATCTCTCGGCCACCGAGTCAAATTACGAGGCACCACTTCCGAATCCTCCTTTCGTCTTCCCAGCTCGCCCAGCAATGTCGGGCCCAGCAGTCTCTCGCAACCGACGCCAACCATCACAAAGCAACAATGAAGCACGCGAAGGACTTAATATGGATTTCAAACTCGGTAGGGAAGTGCCAGCAGCACGTCGCGCACCACCACCACTACCAAGCTTTTCCTTCAACCAGACACCAAGAACAGAGGAAGAACCAGGAACAGGCGGAGCACCATTATCACCAGGTTTATCAGCACGTCTCAGCATGCCGATTCCATCTAGACCAGCACAACACAGCAGAGGTGCCAGCGAGTTCGTTTTTGGCGCACCAAAGTCTGGCCCGGGCAGCCTTTTGAGTGTCAGCCCACAAGAAGGGCGAGCACTTCCACCGCCAGGCCGCTCAGGACCACCAGGAGGCAGACGTGGACATGCTCACAGACGCTCGGCAGCTATTTCTTGTGGTGATCTTTCGTTCTTGGTCAAGCCCAAGGAGGAAGTGCCGCCTTTACCAACAACGGGCAGCACACCGACGACCGCGGCAGATGTCACGCAAGTGGACGAATCAGCAACATCTTCCAAAAACACAGTCACAGAAGGAGGGCAGAATAGAGATGCCACACCGCCAAGAAAGGCAGGCAGAGTCGGTTTCTCCGACACCCTCGAGTTCATCCCACGCCCACTGTCACTCGTCTCCAGCGACGCTTCCAGCACAATGACTATTCGCCAGGGCCATTCTGTCTCGAACAGTTTGTCATCTGTCGTGTCCGTTTCCTCGCCTAGTCCACCACCTACCGAGCACAGAGGTTTGCCTACTTCTTCGCCACGTAGCACCAACCGCAACGAAGATCGTCCGAGCACAGCAGGACCGGTACTTGGTTACGCAAAAAGCTTGGAGTCGCTGCGTGGAAGTGATGACGAGGCAGCTATGAGACGAAACTCGGACCCGCCTACGCTGGAGGAAGCAAACAATGGCAAGACTGCAAGAGGATCAAAGAAGTACGACTTCACCGACGACTTTCATGGCAATGACTCGGCAGGGAACTCTATCCCCAGCGGCTCGACTTCTGTGAATAAGGCTCGTCCACCATTGGAGAGGATCAATAGTGCATCGTTTGGTCCGGGGCCAGCGATCAACTACAATGCGATCGACTATACTGATATGCCGCGATTGGCCCGCAAGACTTCTTCGGTTAGAGGCTCGATCAAGAAGAAAAAGAAGGTCAAGTCATGGGCAGGTTCAATTCTCTCCGGCAAGGCGAAGCCACGAAGCAAGAAGGGCAAGAGTAGCAAGAGGTCCGCAACGCCGCCGATGGTGAACTATGAATACGCTCCAGCAATGCCACCACAGCCACAACTTTCGCAGGTAATCGAGAAATATGATACTCCTGAGATCGATCTCGATGAGGCATATGCATCCACTTCTTCACTGCCGCCGCTCTCAAACACCCAGACCAGCTTCTCGTGCTGGAAGCCACGGCACATCTCCACATTCGACGATGACGACAGCAGCAGTCCGATTATCGACCTTGATGCAGCACTCCGCCCCTTTAATACACCGACTCACGACTCGGATTGGCAAGCGGCGCCGAGAACTCAAACAACGACAAGGAAAAAGATGCACAGTGCTTCGAAGATGAATAACTTTGTGGGCCAAGGAATGCACTATCATCGCCGTGCGGAGAGTGCGCCAGCGTTGGTGCCTTTTGACAATCCACGGTTCGGACTTGGTAGCAGCTGCACCATGGAAGATGTGTTTGAGGAAGATGAGGAGGATGAGGAGTGGGAGGAAATCAAGAGTGTTTCGCATAAGAGCTCTACTATCAAGGCCGATGACGAGGAGTCTGTTGGTTTTGGTATTGAAATAAAGGTTGTCGATGCGGAAAACAGCAACGGCAAGGGCATGGATTGGAGTAATGATGACGGCAGTGTTCGTGGCATCAAGAGGAAGACCAGCGCCTTGAGTGAGCTTGATATCAACCGTATTGGCGCGAGTGCGAACACGGCACGTTCGTCAAGCCCATTGAGAGAAAGCTTCTCGATGGACGACTTCGCGCCACCACCACCAATCACCGACGAAGCATGCATCATCCAGCGCCCACAATCAAGCTCAAGATCGTCGACTTCTTCAGCCACACCACCGGTCAGGGAAGTCTATGGCAAGGAGTTCCCTTTCATCAGCAACCAGCCCTACACTGGACAACCGCCATTCCTCACACCCACCACGCCATCGTCTACCTTCAATCAATCTCCAATCCCATCACCACGGTCTCGTTTCTCTCAGGACACTCAAAGACAGTCCACTGCACCATCGTCTATCTTGGAAGAGCCGGGATTCAACCCGTTGTGGCTTGGCGAGCCCGGACCAGAGATCCGTATGTCAGTCGACGACGTCCCATCCTTGACGAGCAGCAATTCCACTATGACAGGCAGCATGGCCAACACCATGAACCCGGCTTTCGGCAACCCACAATTCCGCAACGGCCAGCGCTCAGTCTCAATGTCTGGCCCAGCTGCGACGAGGAAGAGAGTCAGCATTGCTAGTCTGTCTCGTCTCCTGAGCAGCCATGGTTCTGAGAAGAGTAAGCTTAGCATTGAGCAACAGGCGGATGGAAGTGATGATGGGAGTGTGAAGAAAGAGGCGAGTAAGGGAAGGAGGATGAGCCGCATTATGCAGTTCTGGAAGAGGGATAGGGATGTTACGCCGTAAAAAGATTGTCAAGGAGAAAGACGATACGAGAGCGAGAACAACTTTAAGACGGAATGATTAGTAGGGCAGAAGGTGCATGGCGTTTGGGGGTGGTTGTATGAATGGACAGGCGTTCACCACTTTCTGAGGTTGAGGACTAGCGAGGGATAGCGGGAAGACATGAGAATTATTGTCCCAACAGAGATGCCGAAGATGCACTCGGTAGTCTTTATCATTCGCTTTATTGCTGCTATTTTCTATCATGTCTCACATGTTACCTTGTGCTGAAATGCCAAGGGATCTGGAGAGTGGTAGGAGGTAGCCAGGCTTTTGGCGGTGAAACACCACAACTTTAGCTTAATTTAGCTTTCTGTGCCGTCGGTAGACGAGCAGCATGAATTATGAATACTACACATTACAAACATCCCTCGCTTGCCCCTTGACTTCGTAGGGCGAGTTTATGTCGTCACGCCAATGACAACCATGACCAAATGTGGTACCACCAACGGGAGTAATGCTCCGCAGTATTACACAACTGATGCTTGCCTGTTCGTGGCCAACCTTGCCATCACGGAGGGCGATGAGACGATCACGGAGCAGGTTGTCGGATTCCTGATCACATATGGCCTGTATACGTAAAGGTCAACCGCGACAAAAAGGGAAATTCCTTGGCTTTCGCGCAGTTCACTCGCTGCGAAAACGTGGAGAAGGCGATGAAAGGAACCAAGGGCGCGGTCCTCTTCTGGCGCCCTCTTCGCATCGAGAAGTCCAATGCAATGTGCGCGATTCATGTCATCGCCTGATGCTCGGCGTCAATTATCCCTTGATAACCCATCCGGCCACTTGTCTACTCCCCGTGCTCGGTTCGTACTTTGTCAGTCGACTCCTGCTTGACCTATTTCGTAGCTCACCTGCTCGTCGTCAACTTTTTATCCAATCCCAACTAGTTTGCAAATCCAATTGGCAGACCCGACTTCCGTATAAGAGTTGAACAAGCTTGCTCTCCGGCCGCCTTTCACAAGGTGAATTGTGAACCATTCATATTCACAACCTTCGTTCACAACACGGTGATTGAGGGAAGTATGTATACAGATTATCTGGGCCGTTTGTCACCTGTAGCCGACCATTCAAACAAGTTGATCTTTGCACTTGAAATACCCAATCGTCTTTTCACCGACTATCTTCGAGCATAACGCGTCTTACTCTCCTTATCAGATCAGCACCACTCGCGTCAAAAATTAAGATGACTCCATCCATTGAAGTTGAGTTCCAAGGAACCTCCGCTGGCTGGCGCACCACAATCGAGTTAACGCCAGCCTTGACGCTTAAGATGTCAAGCTCCTATTTACGCAGCTCTTCTCTTAGAGAGATTTACCCAACACCAGACGACACTGCTCAGTCCGAAGACACATCAGCTTGGGAAGGTATCACAGCCCTCCTGACCGGCTTATCGCCAGCGATCTCCAAAATGACCGACAAATGCCCAAACTCATCCAACGACTCACTCTTCCCTTCCTCAAGCCCACCTACCAGAGCGTTGAAATCCATCACACACCTCGTCTGTCCACTAACCCACAGTGCCAGCCACAGCCCCACTCCCGAGGATGTTTATTTGGAAGATAAACCAAAGTCCGTTGGTGGGCGGGAATACACAGATGTGCTGGATTGGGGAGGCGCGGAAGTAGTGGAAGAATAAGCGCTGTGTTAGAGCGTTATCGAAAGGAGCTCGCAACATTAAGGGTGGAACTTTCCAAAGCGAGACAACATGCAGGAGTGATTCGGAAACGAGGGAGGGAGCTCAGAGGGGAGCATAGAAAGGAGTTGGGGAAGATGCAGATGGAGACGGAAGAGCTTAGAAGGGACCATCGACTTGAGATCTCATACCCTTTGGTGTACTCCTTTTGTAGCTAAGCGAGCGCTCCTTTGACAGTGATATACGATCGTTTAATTCCTGGACGTAAAAAACTAACACTTCTTTGCTTTGATATGTGACGTGACCGCAGTAGAAAGACAAGCCTGGCCTAGGCTGTTAGTTAGTGACCGGTAGCCAAAGGACTGAAAAAACGAACTTGAAACTCATCCAAGTATCTAGCTTTCTGGGAATCTGCTTAATATGATGGTTAAGCGCTTTGCTACGGTTACAACTTTGTGGCTATATTCCTATTAGCATAAAGGTGTCTATGAATCGCCTCATACCTTTATCAAAAGCCTTCTCGAGTATGTCCCCTTTAGCTTCTTTAACCTCTTTTGAGGCGCTCTGATACATAAGCTCGAGCTCATGGCCTGGCTGACTCGAGATTGTCAAATATCAAGCATAACGGTCAACTCAGACAGACTCCAGATTGGAAACGCAGCAAGACCCCACAAGATGCCCGTCGATAAAGGCAATCACCCAATGGAGAGGGGCTCCTCACCAGCACCAGAGTCAAAACCCTAAACGCTTACGCACGATCAGCTCCTCGCCGAAGCTCCACGCTGCTGAGCCCTAGAGCAACCCCGGTATGGATGATTCAGACGAGGAACGTAATCTCGCCGCTTCCCAATATGAGCTTAAAGCGGATATTTTAGCAAAGTTGGCGCAAGAGGAAGGCGGACCTTCACCTAAAGAAGGCCCCTTACCTTCAGAGTTCGACAGTGTTAGGCGAGTCCGGACTCGAGTCCATGAGTGTAGCGGTAAACGTGATAAGGGGCGCTAAATTAGTTCCATAAACTAGCTGTAAAAGTGAATACATGTTCATGTTTTGGTGTACAAGCCCATTTGAAATAAGCTCCATAGCGAAAGTAAGGCACATGCAGTAATTTATTGTAATTGTCCATAAACACACGACCTTTGACGCCTATGTGCGACTAAACGCCAAATTTTAGCGTTAATATTGTCTCAGCATTGGACTCGAGTCCGGCGGCCTCATACCCAATACTGGAACTCGATTACCAACCTTTTCATCCTCCCCAGACGGCCGACGAGGCACAAGCTCAACTAGAACGGTGTCAAAAATTGCTTAATAAGTGGAGTCGGGCAGTGGATGGGTTAAACTGGGAGAAGTATCAGCTCGGGGATGAAGAAGGTAAGGACAGGGAGACTGTAACGAGAATGGAGAAACAGATAAAATATACAAAGGGGCAACTATTCCAATTCGAGACCAAAGTTCATGACCTCGTGGGAATCGGCATTCCGCATTTCAATGGGACGCTTTAGATGAGGAAGCAAAGACGAAAGTAAGTAAGGGGTTCGGCGGCTGCTCGCCATACAGATGGCAGAGGGATTACTGTGCAACAAAACAAACAAAAAACATGCGGTCCGTTTTGATCAAGTATTTCCATGTCTCACAAACAGCGGACGAAGAGGGTTAGTATAACTACGGTATCGCTTGTGAACCTCTTAACGTGCCCTTCCTCACTAAATCCTAGCCTTCTGCCGCGCCTTCAGCTCGTCGATCAGCCTCTGAAGGTGGCGACCTGATCGAATGGCTTCCAGCTCCGCGATGGCGGCCTCCTCAGTGCGTCCGCGAGCGATGAGCTGCGTCACCTCGTCCACAATCACCTTCCTACGACTCCAGGCGGTCCGGTCCTTCGACTTCGGCCTCAGGAGGTGGCCCCAGATCTTGGCAAGGCCCGGCAATACCCTCCTTCCACTCGGCCCACACTTCTGCGACGGTCCTGGCGTCGAATAGGGTGTATTCTGGCGGCTTCGGGGTGGCACTGGCGTCGGCCAGAACGTCTGTTTGAGGGGTGGCTGGAGGAAGTGTAGCTGAGATGGCAGGCTGTTGGAGAGCCAACCCAGGGGCAACAAGTTGGGCTGTTAGAGGGCCAGAAAGAGCAATTTGGAATTGGCCATTGGCGACGGCGTTCATAACAGACAAGACCTCTTGCAGCTGCTTTTCTTGGGCGTCGCCACGACTGTTCACGGCATTCACCAGTTCCGAGACTAGAATAACGATCTCTGGTTGTACTCGGAGGAGCTCATCGCTTGCCGTTGCCGTCTTTACGCCGGTGTCGTCGCCCTGCTGCCCGCTGGTGACGGGTGCGGCAAAAGCGTCCCAGGCTGGGCTGCAAAAGACGCGTTGAAGATGAAGAGGGCAGCGCGGGTGGGCTGTAAATATTAGTAGCTTGTCCGTATCTGAATGTAGAATGGGAATAAGAACTCGCCAGTTTGCAGGACGGCCATATCCTGTAGGAGGACTACCCGTAAGTATCGCATTAACTTGATGAATCCTTCCAGAGCTAGGTCCTCGTCAAGACCTCCGTCGCTCCACCCCTTCCTCTGCTTGAAAAGCAGGATCCTTTCATCCCAGGATTCTATCCAGGGAAACACTTGCTGTTGAAGGCTGAGCGGAGGGATGTAATTTGCCCTAGGCATGCAGAAATTGCCTGCCTCCGTCCCGAATCCGGCCATTGACCGGAGGAACTGGAGAGGAAGCCCAGTCAGATAGGACTGGACCATGGACGAGCTCGTCCAAAGGCCGGCTCGTGCGATCTATTGATGTCAATACAGGATAGCATATGTATGTCAAGACAGATTTCGATGGGAGAGGAGGCCTACCTGCGGATCGGGAACACCGTGCAACTCGGCAGCTCGAGCAGCGCATCCACGCATCGCATGCGTCTTCTCGACAGACGTCACCCCTGCTGTCTCAAAAATCCTCCAGATCTCCTGCACCTGTGCGATATACGCAAGCTCCGTCTCATTCCAGCTCCATTGTCCTCCGCCCGGCTTGCCTGCCAACTGGCCCTTCCCTTTAGCACCACTTCGGTTTGCCGTTGCCTTCGCCGTCGTCGCCGTCGTCACTAGGAGTTTCATGTCGTACCAGGTCTTACGGCGCTGAAAAGATGGGGGCTCTTCGCCGCTGACGTGGAAGCGCCAGAAGAGGTACTCGGCGAGGGCGCCGTGGGAGCAGAGAAGGGGGTTCCTATGTCGAAT